>Ga0315902_10001234_pt1 | contig 41277 bp, 34 predicted proteins | sample LakEriMetagenome_9_FD_203523 | JGI IMG/M metagenome (GOLD analysis project Ga0315902, IMG submission 203523) | Freshwater fungal communities from buoy surface, Lake Erie, Ohio, United States - Buoy 12 MA117 | ecosystem: Environmental > Aquatic > Freshwater > Lake > Lake biofilm | place: USA...
AACTTCCCCACCGTAACTGTTTGCGAGGTACTGAGCACCGAAACAAATCCCAAGTAAAGGCATTTTACCCTTGATCCCAGTTAGATCGGGTTTTGGAGAAGCCTCGTCGCGCGTTGAGAACGGACTACCAGAAAGGACAACTCCTTTTATGTTGTCAGTAATCTCCGGACACTTGTTCCATGGATGAATCTCGCAATACACATTCATTTCCCTTACTCTTCTGGCTATCAGCTGTGTGTATTGTGAGCCGAAATCGAGGATCAATATCATTTCATGCATAACACAAAGATATCAAACATATCCTATAACAGAAGTTGACACTTTCAGCAAAGTATGAACAGAATACTTGTTGAAATAAAGCTTTTCGCTTATTTGCGGACATTTTGACACCTCAAAAACTACTGGAACAATTTATGCCGCTGCAAGCCACTGAATTAATCTACGGAAGCATCAAATGAATTCGTTAAATTCATTATTTTTGGGGCTTCTCACAACGAGCAAAACGACATGATCTCAGATTTACTAAAGAAAATATTCGGCGATAAAACTGCCAAGGACCGCAAGGAGTACCAACCGACGATAGACAAGTCCAATCAATTCTTTGAGGAGTTCAAGTCGCTCACGGATGATGATCTGCGAAATAAAACACTTGGATTCAGGTCCAGAGTCAGTGCACACATTGAAAAACTTGAGACCGAGCTGAAGGAGTTAAACCAAAAAGCAATAGATCCGGCAACTCCCATCAATGAAAAGGAAGAGCTTTTCGAAGCCATCGACAAACTTACCAAGACGATCGATGATCAAATTGAGGATATACTCCTTGAAATCATGCCGGAAGCATTCGCAGTGGTTAAAGAAACGGCCAGAAGATGGGCTGAGAACGGTCAGCTGGAGGTAACCGCGAGTGCATTGGACAAGGAACTTTCCACCAAAAAAGACGGTATACGTATTGAAGGAGAAAAGGCGATCTGGTTGAATAGCTGGACCGCTGCAGGAGCCGAGGTAAAATGGAACATGGTTCACTATGACGTTCAGCTCATGGGAGGTGGCGTCCTTCACCGCGGGAGAATAGCGGAAATGCAGACGGGAGAAGGTAAAACATTGGTGGCCACATTACCGGTTTACCTCAATGCGCTCTCAGGAAAAGGAGTCCATGTCGTTACCGTAAACGACTACCTTGCCAAGCGTGACTCTGAATGGATGGGGCCACTTTATCAATTCCATGGTCTGACCGTTGACTGTATCGATAAACATCGTCCGAACTCCCCGGAACGTCGGAACGCATATCTGGCAGACATCACCTTTGGAACAAACAACGAATTCGGTTTTGACTACCTACGTGACAATATGGCAGGTGCTGTCGAGGATCTCGTACAACGTAAACACCATTACGCAATCGTCGATGAGGTCGATTCGGTTTTGATCGATGATGCACGAACACCACTTATTATTTCCGGTCCTACTCCGAGAGGTGAAGAACACGAATTCCATCAACTGAAGCCTCGGGTAGAACGCATTGTCGAAGCACAGAAAAAGTACGTTAACCAGTGCCTAGCGGATGCAAAGCGACTTCTAACGGTCATCAGCGGGACACCTCCTGATGGTGGTGACGCTAAACAGATGCTTGAGGAAGGCGGAATAGCTTTGCTCAGGGCTCACAGAGGACTTCCAAAGAACAAAGCGCTCATCAAATTTCTCTCGGAACCTGGTATAAAGGCTCATTTGCAAAAGACGGAGAATTTCTACATGCAGGAACAAGGGAAGCAAATGAAAAAGATCGACAAGGAACTTTTCTTTGTGATCGACGAAAAGAACAACACCATTGAGCTTACAGACAAAGGGATCGATCTGATCTCCGGGCAGGATGATCGTGATTTCTTTGTGATGCCTGACATTGGTTCGGAGATTGCCAAACTTCAAAAGGAGAATTTACAGAAGGAAGATTATCTGACAAAGAAAGATGCTTTGGTGCGCGAGTACAGTATCAAATCAGAACGGATCCACTCAGTCAATCAATTGCTCAAAGCATATTCACTTTTCGAAAAAGAGGTTGAATACGTAATACTCGATGGCAAAGTTAAGATTGTCGATGAACAAACAGGGCGGATCATGGAAGGCCGTCGCTATTCCGATGGATTGCACCAGGCGATCGAAGCAAAAGAAAACGTAACTGTCGAGGCTGCAACACAGACCTATGCAACCATTACGCTCCAGAACTACTTCAGGATGTACCACAAGTTGGCTGGTATGACCGGTACTGCTGAAACAGAAGCAAAGGAATTTTGGGATATTTACAAATTAGAGGTTGTTTGTATTCCTACAAACCGTCCCGTAATCAGAAAGGACCAAAATGATCTTGTTTACAAAACCGCGAGAGAGAAATACAATGCCGTCATTCTAGAAGTAGAAAAACTGGTAGCAGACGGACGACCTGTGCTGGTTGGTACCACTACCGTTGAGATCTCTGAATTACTCAGTCGAATGCTCAAAATGAAAGGGATCGATCACCAGGTACTGAACGCAAAATATCACCAAAAAGAAGCTGAGATCGTAGCACTTGCAGGAAAGGCCGGTGCTGTTACCATCGCTACCAACATGGCAGGACGAGGTACAGACATTAAACTGGGTGATGGAGTAAAAGATTCAGGTGGTCTTGCGATCATTGGTACAGAAAGACATGATTCACGGCGTGTTGACCGCCAGTTGAGAGGTCGATCAGGACGTCAGGGTGATCCGGGTTCATCTCAATTCTTTGTTTCCCTCGAGGATGATCTCATGCGCAAATTCGGTTCAGAGCGTATTGCCAGACTTATGGACCGAATGGGGCTTAAAGAAGGAGAGGTAATCACGCACGGCATGGTTTCAAAATCTATCGAGCGTGCACAGAAAAAAGTGGAAGAGAATAACTTTGGTATGCGTAAACGCCTGCTGGAGTACGATGATGTGATGAACGCACAGCGTAAAGCGATTTACAAGAAAAGAAGAAATGCACTTTACGGAGATCGTCTCGACCTTGATATTGACAATATGTTCTACGATATGTGTGAATCAACGGTCATGGGGCACACAAAGAATGATTTTGAAGCTTTCGAAATGGATCTCATTCGGATCCTAGGTATTGACTCTCCTGTGACTGAGACAGAATACCAGTCTATGGAGCAAAACACGATCGTAGAGAAAGTGTACAACGCAATGTGCGATCAGTATGACCGCAAGAACACTAAGATCATATCAATGGCCATGCCGCAGATAAAACATGTGCATGAGACCATGAGTGATAAGTACAAGAATATCGTTTTTCCATTGACAGATGGACGACGAATGATGCAACTGGTTGTTAATCTCGAGGAGGCTTACAACTCAGAGGGCAGATCGATCGTTCGATCCTTGGAGAAAAATGTACTCCTGGGCATGATCGATAACGAGTGGAAAGAGCATTTGCGTGAGATGGATGATCTTCGATCAGCTGTTCACAATGCGCAATATGAGCAGAAAGATCCGCTATTGATCTATAAATTGGAATCCTTTGAACTTTTCAAAGCGATGCTTGCACGATTGAATACCGAGGCTACGGAACTGCTCATGAACATGGATGTTGCGTTGGAGCAACAGATACAGAGCACAAACAAAGCGGTCACCCAACAAGACAATTACTCTAAAGCAAGCACCGGCTCCAATCAGGGAGCGTCAAGTAGCGCCACCCAACCACCAAAGTTCGAAGGAAGCGACGGATATCGTCAGGCGATCGAAAATTCGATGCAGCAAAACGAAAAGAAGCAACCAGTTGTGGCTGACCAGAAGATCGGACGAAATGATCCTTGTCCTTGTGGAAGTGGTAAGAAATATAAGCAGTGCCACGGTAAATAAACATGTCTAAAATCCGTTCCATCTCCATAGTAGGTACCGGCAACGTTGCCTTCCATTTGGGGAAAGCCCTGCATGCTTCAGGTTGGAATATTGAACATGTTTACGGACGTAATGCAGCAGAAGGTAAACGATTGGCTGCTCTGTTGAATGCAAATTATACGGAAAAAATCCCGGAACTCGAAGCGGATCTCATCATCTTGTGCATAAACGATGACGCTATCCAGTCGTTATCCCAAATGATACCTGCTGAAAAACTGGTGGCCCACACCTCTGGAAGTATCTCTCTGGAAGCACTTGGCGATCGTTCCAATAAAGCCGTCATTTACCCTTTGCAAACTTTTTCAAAAGAAAAGGAAACTGTATTCAGCAAGGTACCGTTGCTCGTTGAAGCCAGCAACGATGCATTACTGCATGAAATCGCAACACTATGTGGTTCACTTACAGAACAAGTAGTTTGTGTTTCTTCGGATGATCGAAAAAAAGTCCACCTAAACGCCGTATTCATCAACAATTTCGTGAATCATCTTGTTTTTCTTTCTCAAGAGCTGATGAACCAACAGGGACTGGATTGGAATTTACTCAAACCTTTGCTGAGAGAGACAGTAGAAAAACTGGATATATTAGATCCACTTGATGCTCAGACCGGTCCAGCAAGACGAGGCGATCTGCATACGATCGAGGCTCACTCCGCACTTCTTAAAGGTGTACACAAGGAAATATATGAACTGTTCACCCGTTCCATTATGAAAACATACGGTCAGTCATGACAAGCTACAAAGAAAAACTGAATCATATCAGAGCGTTCATGTTCGACGTTGACGGCGTGTTAACCAATGGTGATGTAATGTTACTGAATGGAGATGTCATACGCTCATTGAACTCCAGAGACGCTTATGCATTGCAGTACGCAGTTAAAATGGGATACAAGATCTTTATTGTTACCGGAGGAAATTCAATGGATGTAAGGGATCGACTCCTGGGATTAGGGGTTACCGAAGTACACCTATCCTCCTCAAATAAGGAGACCATCTTTCTTGACATTCTCCAGCGACACGGTCTTGCAGAGGTAGAGGTGTTGTATATGGGCGATGACATCCCCGACTACATTGTCATGACTCGTGCAGGAGTAGCTTGTTGCCCACAGGATGCAGCAATTGAGATCAAACAAATATCCGATTACCAGTCACCTTACTATGGAGGTCGACATTGTGTACGTGATGTCATTGAACAGACACTTCGGGTGCAGGGAAACTGGTTCTCAGAAAAGGCATTTGACTGGTAATCATGCTAAAAGCTGAGCGAAAGAACATACTGCTGCTCATTGGCATCAAGTTGGCGCTGACCCTTCCCTTCATCAACTCATTTCCAATAGATCTGGATGAACCATTCTCCATTTTTCATGCGCAAAAATCATTGCCTGAGCTATTCGAACTTTTCCGAAATGAAAATAATCCTCCGCTGCATTTTTTACTACTACACGGCTGGGAAAAATTGTTTGGTACCGATCTGTTTGCAGTCAGGTCGCTTTCGTTGGTTTTCTCTATACTCACTATTCCTGCGCTATTTCTTCTCGCACGGATCTATCTAACGAGAATACCGGCTTATGCTATTCTTCTCCTTTTCCTCTTTTCCGACTTTCACCATTACCATAGCATGGAGGCGCGAACGTACTCCTTATTGGTACTTCTATTTACACTTACCGCACTCGTTATTTCCCGAATTTTACTCGAAAACAAAAAAGAGCGAAAGTATTTTGTATTGCTAGGCGTGTTAAATATCTTGCTATTCTACACGCACTACATTTCTTTGTTCGTGTTCGCTTCTGAACTGATCTTGGTACTCCTATTCTTAAAGGAACTCCATCTCAAATATCTAGTGATCACTTGCATGATTGCATTAGCTGGTATACTACCCTGGATGGGTATTCTTTTCGATCGAACGAGCACAATCACTTCTGGAGGTACATGGGTGCCGGAAGCTGCAGTCAGCGAACTCTATGGTTTTATCAATAAATTCCTCAACAACAGAGCCACCAGTGCTGTTTTGATCCTCAGCGCCGGACTGACGATCTATCTATCCAGAAAAACAATAAGAAAATTCATATCCGTCAATCACTCCAGGATCATCATTTTATTGGTATTGTTTGCGGTCCCCTTTTCACTTGCCTTTATTCTTTCTGTCACCTCCGATTTCCGCTTCTTCCTCGACCGCTATTTATTCTTTCTGACAATACCATTATTCCTTCTGATCGTTGGATTGTTCGATGACCATAGTTTTCATTCCAAATTCCTGTTCTTGCCCTTTTTCATTACTTACCTCATTTCTTTCAACTTAAAACCAGACAACAACCGCGATGGAGACCAGTTGGCCAGAACAGTTCGAACTTTAAAACCAGATAAGATCCTGATCGCTCCGGGCTATTACCAGTTGACCTTTCTCTATCATTACGACAGGGTTTTGTTCGAGAATTATCGTGCAGTTGAGATGAAAAGAACAAATTCGATCTTTGTTGTGGAGACCGGAATGGGAATTGAAAGCACATTGTTAACGGGCGGAACGATCATACTCATCAACGCAGGATTGGATTTCACGGAACCCAATAACACACTTGAACAATACATCGCTTTGCGGAAAGAGAAGATCTCAATCACGAAATTCAAAGGAGGCTACACCGTGAGTGAATGGCAATAGACCTTAATGAAGCGCCACCCGAGTGACCGCAGTTCTTCCTGCCTCGTCCGTGATCGCTAGGAGATAAACTCCTCGTTCCCATGCTTCTACGAACAATGTTGTAGAACCTGATGCAGAAGTAGTGTAGAGCACCCGACCATTCACATCAGAGACAGCGATTTTGTAATTGCCGTCATTCATAAATCGGATATTCACAAGATCTTGCGCCGGATTCGGATAAACACCAAACACAGAGGCTCCGTCCAACTGTTGCAAACTGACCAGACTATTGACATTACTCAGATCCAACACTGGAAAATCATCATTTGGACCAACCTTCAGGATGTAGAGCAAACTACCGCCGTGTTCTTGTGAATTGATATATCCCGTAGAGACCCAACCTCCGTCACTGGTTGGGACGATCTCTCCAAACTCATCGTCCTGCATAAAATTTACGATCACAAAAGGCACACTTGGGTTCCCCCACTCCCAATCAAGATCATTATTGAAACGCGTATATCCCGCATCCTGACTATTGTTTGCCGAAAATTCATCTCTGAATTCCGAAACCACATAGGCATTGGTCTCTGCTCCGTATAGCGTAACTGCCACGTATTCAACATCACCCGGCTTATGTACCTCGGCATCATACATAAAGTATGATCCGTCATCAAAGATCCGAAGAAGAAACTCATCCTGATCCCCATCGGTCGGATGCTTCCTTGTACCTCCTGCGAAAAGTTTACCATCTTTGAGATAAAAATCATTCAGGTAATATTCTCCATATCCACCAAACTCCTTCAACCAGAGAACATCTCCCTGATCATTGAATTTGACTACCGCAGCTTTGACAAGAGAAGAATCCTGATTATAATGCCCACCCACTGCATAGAATGTTGTTGCATCATACTGAAGGACAGCGTTCAAAAAGTCATCCCCATCCGATCCCATTTTTCTTGTCCACAGAGTATCCCCGTTCTTATCTGTTTTCACGATGTAAAAGTCCCTGTTGGATGTCGATGTACTGGTCGATTCGCCGACCATTACAATGCTAGAATCCGGAGTCAATAATGCATCGTTTAGCCTTTCCCATCCCTCATATCCGTAAGTTTTCTGACCTAATTCGTTCCCAAACTTGTCAACCTTGACCATGTAAAGATCAAATCCTCCCTGACCAAAGGAATTCGTGTAACCGAGAAGGTAGAAAATAGAATCGTTCCAGCTCAAAACCCTTCTTCCGTAATCAGATTCTTCGCCACCATAATGCTTCGACCATTCATGATTTCCCGACTTATCTACCTTAAGCATGAAAACTTGAGACGGAGAATCCTGAAATGAGGTGGATGCACCGGTCACGACGTAAGAGCTATCCGAAAGCTGCACAATGCCCTGTCCAAAATCGTACCCATTGTCAGCGTATAATTTGAAGAACTTGTTCTGCCCATTGACGCTAAACAAGCACAGGATCAAAAAAAGCGATGATATTGCTACCTTTCTCATATGCGGTAATTGATTCTAAACATTAGGGATCTTCCAGTCCCGGAGGGTAAGACTGTAGCGATAATATGCTCAGATGCCAGAGCCAGATTAAGTCCTTTGAAGCGCATATTCGCATACAATCCTGCCCTGAAGCCGGTATATCCTCCAAAAGCCCCCGAGAATCCGAGCGAGATCCAATTCGCCGGGCGATAATCCAATCCGGCATACACTTGTGGTATCAGGACCAGTGACGGGTACATACGCGCACCGTAGAAGGTTTGTACTCGAATCGAATTGTCCTCTGAGATGAGCTTACCAACCTGAAGGAATGCAGGTGTAAAACGTATTGAGCGAATGGTATCACCAACAATTCTCAATGTATCGGAAAGATCATTCACCGAACTATACGCATCTGAAAGATCGAACAGCTGATCTAGCGAGAATCCGGAAAAACTAAAGCTTGTATCAGCACTGTAACGTTGAACTGATGGCAACCATGCAACACCTGCATTCTTCAGAAGAAACTGGATAGTAGCTGTTCTACCTTTATTCACCTGAACAGGAATGCGTATATCGGCATCGATCCCAACTCCCCAACCTCTGAATGGACTGGATCCAATCAGTGTTTCTGTGAATCCATGATACCTCAAACTCAGTGAATCCCCCATTTCTGATTGGTAAAGAGATACCTCACGAAGATCCGCCTGGCTATACGCTGCAATACTGTAAGCATTGAGTGAGATATTGCTTTTGCTTTTCTTATCGATAACCCCTAAACCTATCTTTCTAAAAGACCAAGCACCACCTCTTGAGCCCGTCAGTGACAACTCTTGACCCAGGAAACGTTCATTTCCGTAAAAAGCCAAACCAAAGAGGTCATCCGTGTAAACAGCCCCGCCATTGACGTAAATACCACCTCTTAGCAACCAACCAAAACGTTGCATTCCAAAAACGGCTGACTGATAATTTCTAAATTCGAGCTCCGTCTGGACATCTACACCGATGCGATTCAATCTTTTGTGTCTCTCATAGGAGGCATTCTTAATTCCTTCGTCGATATTGCCGCCAAAAGAGAATTTTCCCAAGAAGGCATTTTCAACAGCAGTAGAACCGACATCTGCTATACCGTAACCAATTAACTCAAATTTGGGGACAAGAGTATCAGACTGTACTGGTATTACGAACTGTCCCAACAGACTGTAACTTATTGTCAGAAATAATAAGGTTAGCCTCATCAAATTACAGTTTTTAGTCTGAAATTAGCCTTGAGCTTAACAGAAACGAAAGCTCCCGCCGGGATTTGAACAGCTGTATTGGCATTTGAAGATGCATCCGGTGAATTCAGTTTGACACGCACGCAAGCTTGTTTGATGCTTTTCAGATCTTGCAGAACAGTCGCTGTCAATGGAAAGATCACTTCTGATTTCATTTTCCTTAGTCCATCAGCAGTATCAATACTCCCGTACACAGATGATTGAAGTGGAGAACTTCCCGTTACAGAATGTAACAATTGGCCGTTTTCATCGAGCAGATACAACTGAACATTACCCTGAAATGGAAATGCATTGGTTGCATTCAATACGATCTCTCCTGACTCGAAACGTGTTTTATCCGGATCCTGTTCTATATCAATATTGAACGTATCTCGCAGAGTAAGATCATCCATTCCAATGGTCAGCGGAAGGTCAGCATGCACTTTGACTTTCAGCCTACTTGAGGGAAATATCTCGTCATAACCGCCAGTCACATTTCCCCATGGATTCAGCTCCAGCTTGTAGCCAAATGAGAGATCCTTGCCAAGATTCTCAAGAAACGACTCCAAATTACTGTTAGCCGGTGTAAATTCGATCAGTTCAGTTGAAGGGGAAAGACTATTCCATGAGCCAGTGGCGGGGTCTATGTAGATCGGATTGCCGACGGCAGGTGAACTCAGATTCACCGTATTGCCTAACTTGTTCGTGTTTTTGACCAGTAGCAGCGTTGCTCTGGCGTTCAGTTTTAAACCATTTTCGATCTCGAATTGCAAGTTGGTGCCGGGGAGATCGAGGCTTCCGCTTTCAACGACATCAAGGATGTCGAAGGTGGAGGAAACAGTATCCTGATAGACCTGGTGACCGAAATAACCTTTTGCATAGTCGAGTTTCACATCCTTGAAAGTGGCTTCCACTTTGATAACATCAGCACTGGTCAATACAACAGATGGCCCCGTAGAAGATGAAGTAACGATCACTTTGGACTGAAGAACATTGTATGTGTTGCCGAATTCACCGGACAAGTCTAACCAAGAACCGGAAATATCGAGATCTGCAACTGCGATTCCGGGATTTCCACCTACAGCGGGTGGAGCAGAATAATCCTCCGAAAACTCAACGCCGTCTTTGGTTACACCCGGCAATTCTACTGTGAAAAAAGCGGTTGTTGCAATAGGGTTGTAGATCTTAACGCGAATAACACCTTCATCGACACGAACCTTTTTCAACTGGATATTATCGGGCATGCTAATGTCATGCTCTTCGATCTGATTAACGATAGTATAGCCTGGTGGCACTGTGATTGAAGAAACACCCAGAACATAATCCTGAACGATTGTCGTATCAGGAATACGTAAACTGTCAATGAGTCGGATATTCGCAATTGTTCTGGTAAGATCGACGGTGTAGTTCATCGATGCGTCGATAGTGAGTGTACTGTCGTTCTCCAATTCTTTTAACGAGAGCGTGTCATTCACAAGGGGAACTACCCAGTCCGAATCCCAAGTGGTCTTTTCCTTTCTGCATGAGGCAAAAAGGATCGATAATAGTAGTATAAAAGCGATCTTTTTCGACATTTTATCTTCAACGTTTAACACAGGTAATTGGTTTGGTCATACTCTTTCGATCACAGTTGCGTACCCTTGACCTACACCGATACACATTGTGACTAGCGCGTATCTTTTACCCGTCTTGTGTAATTCAAGTGCGGCTGAATACAGTATGCGTGAACCGGACATACCTAAGGGATGACCAAGAGCAATGGCACCTCCGTTCGGGTTGATCCGCGGATCATTATCTGCCAATCCCATTCTGCGTGTACATGCAAGAACCTGTGCCGCGAAAGCTTCATTTAACTCCAGCACATCCATTTGTTCGAGCTTCAAGCCTGCTCTTTTTAATGCTTTTTCAGAGGCCATAACAGGACCTATCCCCATAATCCGGGGTTCTACACCGGCAACAGCAGCGCTCACAATGCGTGCGAGCGGTTGGAACTGATTTCTGTTCACGCCTTCCTCCGATGCCAACAACATTGCCGCTGCGCCGTCATTCAACCCCGATGCATTTCCGGCAGTTACTGTTCCATCTTTCCTAAACGCAGGACGGAGCGCAGCTAAACTTTCCATCGTTGTTTCCGGCCGTGAAAATTCGTCTTTATCGAAAAGGATCGGTTCTTTTTTCTTCTGGGGGATCAGTACCGGTATGATCTCTTCAGCTAGCCTACCGTTTGCCATTGCACGGGCTGCTTTCTCCTGGGACCATAATGCAAACCGATCTTGTGCTTCCCGCTCAATACCGTAAAGATCCACCAGATTTTCAGCTGTATTCCCCATGCTATCGACACCATAGAGCTCCTCCATCCTTGGATTGATAAAACGCCATCCGAATGATGAATCGAACATCTGCGCGTCGCGACCAAAGGCGCTGGAAGTTTTTGATATCACCCACGGACCGCGGGTCATGTGTTCCACTCCTCCTGCAATGTACAGATCACCTGCCCCGTCCTTGATAGCCCGAGAAGCATTGATCGCGGCTGCCATTCCTGATGCACACAGTCGATTGACCGTTTCACCGGCAATCTGAACAGGTAACCCGGCCAATAATCCGGCCATTCGTGCCACATTCCGGTTATCCTCTCCTGCCTGATTCGCGCAACCGAGAATCACATCTTCGATCTGCAAAAGATCAAGATCGGGGTGACGTTCTACGAGTGCTTTGATCGCATGCGCAGCGAGATCGTCGGCTCTGACTTGAGAAAGCGTTCCTCCAAAATTTCCAATAGCTGTGCGAATTCCATCAACAATAAAAACTTCTCTCTGCATTTCCGGATGTTAATAGCAGCTAAGTTAACATTTTTCGTGTTGTTGAAAAGTAAAGTCTTAAGGATGGATTTTTAATTCTTAATTTGGAATTCAAATCTTAAAAATTATCCATTTGAAAGCCCATGATCTAATTTTCTGTGCCTCTTTTATGGCTGCGTTTACGGCTTTTTCCCAGGAAGAACTTACTCCAAAAGAAAAAGCCTACAAAGACTCAATTACAGCGTTAAACCTTCAGAATGCCGCCATTGGCCAAAGCCAGGAAGCCTATAACAAGGGGATTCAACTGTTCAACGAAAAGAATTATAAACAAGCCATTGAAGAGTATACACGATCAATCACACTCGACCCCAACTTTACTGCAGCATACTACAACAAGGGAATAGCTGAAAACGAGGCCGAGAGATACAGTGATGCAGTAAAAACATTAAGTAGCCTTATCGAGAGGGATCCTGCATATTCAAAAGCATATTTCCAGCGAGGGCGAGCTTTTCAAGGAGTCAGCGATTACCTGAGTGCCGAAAAGGACTACGAAAAGTCAATCATGATCGATCCAAAGAATGCGAAGGCATACTACAATTACGGAACGCTCCGATTCCTTCAGCAGGATTACAATGGTGCTATCACTTATTTCACCAAGACCATTGAGCTGGATAACTCCTTTGCATTTGCCTACAATGACAGAGGATCATGCTACCGTATGTTGGGCAATTATCCTAAAGCGATTGCTGATTATGAGGAAGCCGTGAAGAAAAACCCAAATCTTGCTTTCGTGTTGAACAACATCGGGACTACCAAGAAAAAAATGAAAGATTACACCGGAGCCATGGCAGCTTTCAACAGGGCGATCTCGGTTGATCCTAAATTCTACCTCGCTTACAATAACCGTGGAGCTACACAAATGGAGCAGAAACGCGTTGATGATGCGCGCAAGGATTTTGAAAAAGCATTAGAGATCAAGCCCGATTATGCCCCGGCTGCCTCTAACCTGAGTGCGATCTATTTCAAGCAGAAAGACTACAAAAAAGCACTGGATTTAGCAGAGAAGGCGATCAAGAGTGATCCGAATTACGGAAACGCTTACTTAAACAGAGGAAACGCCCGAGAAATGCTCCGAGAAATGAATGGAGCCTGCGAAGACTGGCAGAAGGCCAAAGAGCTTGGTATTGAGCTAGGAAAAAACTATTACTCATCGAATTGCAGCGAATAAAAGAAGTGGTTATGAAAAAGTTACTATTGTTGATTGCACTGTTTCTGACCAATATATTTTTGGCAAGTGCACAAAACGTCGAATTTAAAGCTGCCAACTTCAAGGACGATAAGGAAGGCCTGAAAAAGGCAACTGATGCTGTAGAAAAAGGAGACGAATACCTAAAGTTGGCCAATGATGCGTTGTTTCTGGTGCAAAGTCCGGGACTGAATTTTCACTTGGCCCTTAAAGAGTATTTGGTCGCGCAGAAATTCAATCCGAACAATGCAGCACTCAATTTCAAAATAGGTGTTTGTCACGCCAACTCCACTGATCCGTTCAAGTCGATCGAGTTCATTAAAAAAGCGCAATCACTTGATCCTGCGTGTGATCCCTTCTTAAATTATTACTTGGGTTATTCACTTCAACTGGAAGGAAAATTTGATGAAGCAATCAAGGCATTCACAGATTTCGAGACAGGATACAGAAAAGCAGATAACTTCGCTAAGTTCGTCGTGCAACACAAGAACGAATGCAAGTTAGCCAAAACCTCTTTAGCAAATCCTATTCGGGCGTGGGTAGACAATGTCGAAGAGGTGAACACGGAGTTTGACGAGATCGCTCCTTCCATCTCTACGGATGGTGCCGAAATGATCTTGTCTTCAAACAGACCGAATGGACACACGTCTAATGCCGTGGGTGGTTATGACAAAGATATTTACGGCTCATCGCTGAACGATGGAAAATGGTCGAAACCCAAACCACTGAAGGGGACAGTAAATACTGAAGCTGAGGACGTATCCAACAATCTGAGTTATGACGGTACAAAAATGCTCATGCACCGTGAAGTGAACGGGCAACTGGATGTTTTGGAAAGCCGATTGAGCGGTATGGAGTGGTCGGCTCCTACGGCTATACACTTTCAGATCTCATCCACCAAAGCAAATGAACGGTATGCATCATACAGCCACGATGGATGGAGTATCTATTTCGCTCGCGACAACGATTCCAGAGAAAATGGATTCGATATCATGTACAGTGCAATGCAGAGCAAGCTTCAAAAAGATTACATGGCTGCAACAATGATCTCTGCCTGTAATTCGAAGTTCGATGATGGCCCGATCTATTGTCACATCGATGGCGAAACAATGTATCTCGCCTCACAGGGACATGAATCGATCGGGGGATATGATATTTTCGTTTCGAAAAAAGTTCAGGGGCAGTGGACAAAACCGGTCAACATGGGCTATCCCATCAATACTCCTTATGATGATTTCTTCTTTGCATCAACTGCTAATGGGAAATTTGCGTACATATCATCGAACAGAGCCGGTGGAAAAGGTGCCTATGACATTTATAAAGTCACTTTCTGGGGACCGGAAAAGGCACCGATCACTGGTGTTGAAGATTATCTGCTTGCCTCTCTGGCCTACCCGATCAAGGACACACAAGTAGAGGGAACCGTTGAAGTCAATAAGAAATCATTCACAGTATTCAAAGGAATTACGATCGATGCAATGACCAAAAAGCCGGTTGAAGCCTCCATTGAGATTACGGACAACATTACGGGTAAAGTGATCGAAACGTTCACCACGAACAATGCGACGGGTAAATTCATCATCACACTTGCTTCCGGTAAAAATTACGGTATAGCCGTTAAGGCGGAGGGTTATCTATTCCATTCAGAGAATTTCGACCTGCCTACAGGTGCTGCTGACAATCTTGTCAACAAGGTGATCGAACTGAAGAATATCGCGGTCGGTAGTAAGATCGCATTGCGCAATATCTTTTTTGACACCGGAAAGTCAACCTTGCGTGCGGAATCAAACGCAGAGCTCGATCGCCTTCTGAAGCTATTGAAGGATGTACCTAGTCTTAAAATAGAAATCTCCGGCCACACAGACAACACCGGTTCTGCAACACTCAATGAAACGCTTTCACAAGCCAGAGCGGAAGCCGTTGTGAATTACCTCACATCGAAAGGAATACCTGCAGCCAGAATGACAGCAAAAGGTTACGGTTCATCGCGCCCGATCGCACCGAATACAACAGATGAAGGGAAACAACAGAATCGAAGGACCGAGTTCGAGATCAAATCAAATTGATTCGAGGGGATGCTGAAATCAATTGCTTTTTATTTTTCTATTTAATTTTTGGAATAACACCTACTTATGAGTTCACCTTCACAGTCAGTAAAACTTAAATTTCTCGGCGGGGCCGGAACAGTAACCGGATCCAAGATCCTAATCGAATTCAATCAAATGCGCTACCTTGTCGATTGTGGACTTTTCCAAGGTCTAAAAGAACTGCGCAATATGAACTGGGATCCTTTTCCAATTGATCCGGAATCGATTGATGCAGTTATCCTGACCCATGCACATCTTGATCATTGCGGATACCTGCCTGTTCTGGTTAAAAACGGGTTTAAAGGAACAATACACTGTACAAAACCAACAAAGGATCTGACCACGATTATACTCATGGATTCAGCTAAAATTCAGGAGGAAGATGCTGCGCGAGCAAACAAACACAATTACTCAAAACATCCGGTTGCAAAGCCATTGTATACAACCGATGACGTCTACAAAACACTTCGTCTTTTTGAAGAACATGAGCTTCACGAGTGGGTCATTCTTGATCCGGATGTTTCTTTCCAATTTCTCAATGCAGGACATATTCTAGGTTCGGCTTTTGCAGATGTCCGGATCCGGGATAAAAAGTTCTTTTTCTCCGGTGATATCGGCCGAACAAAACCCATGTTGCTGTATCCTGCCAGCAAAGTAAATGAAGCTGACTACATCGTCCTTGAGTCTACCTATGGTGACCGAACCCATCCTGAGATCGATGTCAAAGAGGAGTTACTGAAGGTGATTGACGAAACCTATGAAGACAGGGGAATTTTGATGATACCGTCGTTTGCCGTTGAGCGAACACAAGAACTAATCTATCTTCTGTACCAATTGATAGAAGAGGAAAAAATGCCTCCAATGCCTATTTACCTCGACTCTCCTATGGGCGTTGATTCGACAAATGTTTACGGAAACTACCATGATTGGCAAAATATATCCCGTTACGACCTGGAACACATGTACGATCACGTGCGTTACGTAATGAGCTACGAAGAGTCAAAATCCGTTGTTATGGACAGTACCCCGAAGATCGTATTGGCAGGTAGCGGAATGATCGAAGGAGGAAGGGTACTGCATTATCTGAACAATCACATGGACAAGAAGAACAATACCCTCCTTTTTGTCGGATACCAGGGCGAGGGAACCCGGGGAAGAACAATTTTGGAAGGTGCTACCGAGATCAAATTCTTTGGCGAATACAGGGAGGTAAAATGTAAGATCAGGGAATTGCCCTCTCTTTCTGCGCATGCGGATCAAAAGGAGCTGATCGAATGGCTTAGGAATTTTAGCAGTAAACCAAAAACGATCTTCCTCAATCACGGTGAAATGCATCAGTGCGATAATCTGCGTGTTCATATCGAAACGGAGTTGGATTGGGAAGTAGAGATCCCTCATATCAATTCAACCTATATAATTGAGGATTGATGGACCATATTGAAGCACATATCTCATTCTTTAAGCGTAAACTGGCTGACCGGTGTCTCCACGACACGTCAAGCTTGATGAGATACGGACATGATGAAACAGAGGACTTGCTTTACCTTCCTCACATTGTATTGAAACCGGAAAACACCGGAGAGGTGTCTGCCATCATGAAATATTGCTTTGAACATGGGATCACTGTTACTCCTGCAGGTGCTCGAACTGGATTGAGTGGCGGAGCATTGGCTGTAAATGGTGGCGTCCTGCTGTCGATGGAAAAATTCGACAAAATCCTGAACATCGATGAAAAGAATCATCAGGTGATCACTGAACCCGGAGTGATCACTCAGGTTTTGCAGGAGGCAGTCAAGGAAAAAGGCCTGTTCTACCCTCCCGATCCGGCAAGTAAAGGGAGTTGTTTCATTGGCGGGAATGTTTCCGAAAATTCCGGAGGACCAAAAGCTGTAAAATACGGTGTCACCAAAGATTATGTATTGAACCTGGAGGTTGTTTTACCGGATGGAAACATCATCTGGACCGGTGCCAACGTACTCAAGAATGCTACCGGGTATAACCTCACTCAGCTGATGGTAGGGTCAGAAGGAACACTGGGCATCATCACAAAGATCGTTCTTCGACTCATTCCCCACCCCTCACATGACCTCCTGATGCTGGTTCCATTTTATGATGCCGGTCAGGCTTGTGAGGCTGTCGCTGCGATTTTTCGCGCAGGGATCACACCTTCCGGACTTGAATTCATGGAACGGGACGCCCTTTTATGGACACAGGATTACACCGGTGATCATACGCTTCAAGTTACGGATGAACATCAGGCCCACTTGCTAATAGAAGTGGATGGCTTTGATCCTGAACAGCTCATGCAAGAATGCGAAAAGATCCTTGTTGTGCTGGAACAATTTGAAACCGACGAGATCCTCTTTGCGGAAACTGCAGCTCAAAAAGAAGGTTTGTGGTCCCTGAGAAGAAAAGTCGGTGAGGCAGTAAAATCGCAGTCTGTTTACAAGGAGGAGGATACTGTCGTACCGCGATATGAATTACCCGCTCTGCTCCGGTACGTGAAAGAAACCGGTAAAAAATATGGCTTCCACTCCGTATGTTACGGTCATGCAGGCGATGGAAATCTACACGTCAACATCATTAAAGGTGAACTTTCAGATGATGTATGGAATACTGAGCTTCCAAAAGCAATCAGAGAGCTGTTCACTGAGGTTGTAAGACTTGGTGGTACGATCTCCGGTGAGCACGGGATCGGTTTGGTACAACGACCTTTCATGGATATTGCCTTTCCAGAGATCACTTTAGAACTTATGCGTTCAATTAAAAAAGTGTTCGATCCGAAAGGAATTTTGAACCCCGGAAAGATCTTCTGATCAGTTGTTCAGAAAGTCCAGATCACCATTTTTCATTTTTTTGTATGCTCCTGCGAGATAGCCAAGCATTGCACTCATAGATTCAAATGCTTTTTCGGTGGCCTCACTGATTTCTCTGCGCTGAAGCCGCATCAACAGCTTCATATACAACCCATGAAATGCAAGCTCTAGATCGTTCTTTTCTTTCAGGTTAGATCGCTCACGGAGATCGTTCAAACTTGGTAATGCCTGTTCATAGATCTGCTTGTAACGCTTGTCTCCTGCCCTATTCATCATCACATTGTGCAAATAAGACAATTCAACAAGAATCTCTCTGAGTTCATGGAGGTGACCACTTTTTTCAATGCGCTGAACTTTCATATCCTTGATGAGCTCTTCATACCATTTTCGGTACTCTTCGATGAGTGCAGTGTCATTCAGTTGAGGCTCCACAAACTCTTGCATCAATCTGTCGATATTAAGATCAAAGGCTCGAACGATATCCTCGATTTGGAACATGTAGATGACATATTCCGCAATATTCTCCTGAAGTTTCCGATGAGCTGGCAGCATTATTCGAGCTCTTTTTCGATCTCCTCTTGTCTTTGGTTCAGATAAGCAATGAACTCTTTGGTCACATCCATTCCTGATGTAATGTAATTGATCTGTCCACCTTTGCCATGAATGAGTAAGATATCGATCTTGTTCTCTTCACTGAACTGTTTCCCGAGAACGGTGACCTTTTTTGAGATATCCTCCAGCTTTTTCATTGTTTCATTTTCGATCGATGCACCGCGCTCTTGCTGGAAACGCATAAGTTCTGATTCCATCTGCTGCACTTTTTGTTGCACTTGCATCATTTCATTCTGTGATAGCAATCCACTCCTGGCATCATTCTCTTTTCGAACTACAAAATCCTGTAGGTCTTTTGTCCTTTTCTCCACTTCCTTCTGAAAAGCCAGTTGTTTTTTGGTCACCAGGGAATCTTGTTCTCGGTAATAATCAAAGTACTTCTTTAGACTATCACTGTCATAGTAAGCGATCCTGAGCTCTCCAATCTTGGCAGCTTCAACTTTCGGGACAGTATTTGCAACGTCCTTCTTCTCACTTCCACAGGCCGCGACCAAAGTACCAATGACCAAAATGGACATCCACGTATTCCTACACTTCATAATTCTTGTTTTTTTGAATGAACGCATGCTCCCAATCAGATCGCATTTGTATGAATCTCTGCAAGGTATTGGACAGCAATTCAGGTGTGATCATCTGTTCGACATCATGAGGTCCGTCGACATCAGTTTCACCGATCTTGAACGTTTGCTCGAATTGTCCAAGTTCGATCTTCAAGATATACTTGGCATTGTAACTGAACAATTGAATCTTGTATCGCTCGTGCGGAATATCCTTAACCAGACGCATGCAACAAAAATAACAACTTTAGCAGAAGAATTGTCCAATAAACAGAAAGGGATGCAATAGGCGAAAAAACGAGACCTGAGATCAGATTGCAATGGCTATATCATTCTCGACGTATTCTTTGAAAACGAAGGGAACCTTAACCATGTATGCATAATCCTGACCCACCTCATACATGTCTTCATCCGACTCACGATACATCCACTCAACGAAGACCTCATGATCCGCCTCGAATAGCTCATTTAACTTGTAGAGCAGGAACAATATCCTTTTAGACGATGAGATATTAAAATACTCCAGATCGATCTTAACCACCGTACTTTTATTTGGATGAAGCAAATAGGACTCGAACCAGTTGAGTACAGGTATCCAGAAAGCATCCGGATCATCAGGTATGGATCTCCCTCTGATCTCCATTATACCACTCATCGCGTTGAAGCTGATCAACGGTGTTTGAGGTGTAGAGTTCATGAAATATGCTTCCATACAGTCAGTTTCTCAAGTGCAAGATGGAAATTTTATTCTGTGGTTGATGAACTTTTCTACCAATGCACGTTTTTTAAAGATGAACACACAAATATAACACACTAATTCATCTATCGATTGTTTAAAATGTGGTTTTCATCGATTAAACTGCAGTTCTGAAGAAATATTCAGGCAATTCTTCGATCGGTCTGGCAATGAATTTACCCACTGAAAGCCCCATATCCGACATCAGTTTTTCAATCATTTCTTGGTTTGCGCATGCATACGAACCCGTAAAATGGATAGGCTGGTCGTGTTTCGCGTATCGCTGCTGAACAACCTTCAAAAAACTCCTTAAGTTTTGTTCATGTAAAAGCAGTAGCTCGGGATCATTCCCGTCACCGAAAAGTTTAGATAGCATTGCCAGAAAATCTCGTCCTTTTGGCGAATAAACTTTCGATAGTACGTCTGAACGATCCCCAATCGTATGCTCTATCGACTGCATGAGTTTGTCGCTTAATCTTCCCTCCAGATACTCATTCACAAGAAGCTTACCGAAGTAAAAGCCACTCCCTTCATCACCGAGCAAATAGCCTAAACCTCCCACTCTATCCGTTAACTCGAATTTATCAAAAGCAGCGGCTACGGAACCTGTTCCCATGATAGCCACGATCCCTGTCCCATCTTTCAACGTCGCAAAGGCTGAGGCATGCAGATCAGAGCGGACATGAACACGCTGGAATCCCAAAAGACATAAATACTGCTGAAGTCTGTGAGCATTCTGCTCATCAAGACATCCTGCACCAAAAAAGTGGAGATCGGCTTGAAGCATTTCCTTTCTTTCTTCCCAAAATAATTGATCCTCCGATGAAATTTGCTGCCCCACATACATCGGGTGCATAGAACGTCCTTCAAAGTACTTTTTTTCACCTTTCTGACCAATAAAACACCAGTCTGTCCGTGATCCTCCGCTGTCTGCAATGAGTATGGTACGCATAGTTGCAAATGTACAGTTTTGGAGCACTTCAGCTATTTCCAACGGTATAATTCAAGGAATTGATCGAATGACCTTCGTATTTTTGTAAAATGCAGTTATCCGAGAAATACAAGATCCTGAGAACGCTCGGCGGGCAAAACACCCGTAAATTCGGGCACGTTTTTCTCGTACAAGAAAAGCAAACGCTGGAGCTTTTCGTGATGAAGCATGCCTCATTTCAAGGTTTGGACAGCCACTTATGTCAACGCATACGCAACGAGCACCGCTTCACTTTCCAACACGACGGCTTTCCTGTTGTGCATGAAAGTATCATCAATGAGGAGGAGAGTTATCTGATTCTCAATTTCAAGGAAGGACAAACATTGGATAATTATTGGAAGACTATTCGTAAAGGAGATAAGATCCGAAAACTCAAAGAACTGCTATGTACTTTAGCTCCTATTTTCGAACATTTGCGTCACAATAACCTGGTTCATTGTGATATCAAACCATCGAACATACTTGTTTCAGAGAGCGATCATGGCATGCATGTCGACTTGCTCGATTTTGGACTAACACTCAATACCAACGAGGATCTCCACGATCGACAAATACTTTTCCCACTTGGCTATGCTGCTCCGGAACTCGTCCTCAACCAACTGAATTGCATCGATCACACGAGTGATCTTTTCGCTTTAGGAATTGTGATCTGGCGACTTTTTGCAGGTAAATTGCCCCTCACACACCCCAATCCAAGTATTTTTACCAACCTACAGATCACCCATCCTATTCCGGAACATGCAGAAATTCCCAAAGAGCTGTTCCGAATACTTTCTAAGATGTGTTTTAAACATCAATTCTCAACATCTCCAAATAGAATACCTTACGAAGAGGTGCAACAGTACCTTCTGGCAGCAAAGGATCAACGTTATCGAACGCTTCCGGAAGTATTGAACGATTTGAATGAACTGAATGAAAGAACCAACTGGTTCAATAAAGTTCTTTTCGGAAACCGAGGGCGAAATTAAACAGCAGCGGACTGTACAAGTTCTGTGCTGCTGTGGCTGCTGTATTGTTACTTGGCTGAGACAGCAATAAATAGGAGAAATTCACATCAAAATAAAGCGAACCGATTCCTGCGACGGTGTATTTCAATCCTCCACCTAAACCAACGCCAACATTGAATATCGCTCCTTTTGATTCTTCCGTAGCCGGTAACGCATACTTTACTTCATCAAATTCATCGTAATCCCTTTTTACGGAGTTAAATATCACCGAAAAATTAGATCCACCGTATGCGCCAAATCCTGAGTCATATCCTTCACCAATGTAATAGCGGGAACCTCCTTCCAATGCGACGTAATTCATTTTTGTTGAATAGTAAACGATCTGCTGATACGGAATTGTGGTCAATTCTCTTGCGGTCACGAACGTATAGTTAGTAGTATTCAACTCATCTCGATTCGGCAGATATGTGGTTAAACGTCCGTAGAAAGAAACCTGATCATCACGAGGAATCTCTACTCCAAGATGAATACCTCCATATAATTTCGGAACGCCAAAAGCTTTGAGCGAACTTAAACCTCCTGAAATTCCGACTTGTGCATTGGTACCAAATCCAATGATCATCATTGCAAAGAAGAGCTTGTTTTTCATAATCCTATCCATTTCGGTCCGGAAACCACTACTTTTTCGAAGATCGGGCACGCTTCACTGTGTGCCCCAATAAGATAACCTGTACTCATCAAAAATTCCGCCACGATCTCCTTGCCTACAAATTTAAACCTTCTTTTGAACAAAAGCACCCATTCATCAAGAGTTTTGCATTCTTGTTCGTCAAGCCAATTTTTAAAAGATCCAAATTCATTTTTCAATTCCAAAACCACTCCTGCATTGTGAACCACCGCATTGATCTTCATTTGATTTCGAATTATCCCGCTATCGTTCATCAATTCCAATAATTTATCGTTGGTGTATAACGCGATTTTTTCAATGCAAAATTCATCGAATGCTCTTCGAAAATTATCCTCCTTTTTCAAAATAGTTTCCCATGATAAACCTGCCTGATTGATCTCAAGAATGAGTCGGCCGAACAGTTCATTGTCATCACTCAACGGGAATCCGTATCGTTCATCATGATATTGACGGTGCAGATCATCCTTCGGTCGGGAGGCGCAAAATACGCAATAGCTCATGGCGATAACATGTTTGAACAAATGCCTGGTTCAAAAAAAATGAAACCCAACTACTTACGTAACGTAATCTGAATTATATTTGTTCTGATAAAATTGATGAAGAAACAGTATTTTTTCTCTTTCGTACTGGCGATACTCTCGTTCATAACCGTCAAGAATATTGAGAAGGCGGGTATCGAGAGGTATCATTTCATTCAGTCACCTGTCTTTCAGAAAGAAAACGGCTGGTTCGATTTTTCAGATCCGGAATATATTCTTTCCCTACCTTTCGAGCTACGCGAAATCTCAGGTCTTACCGATTATGCATTCAATCAGATTGCATGCGTGCAGGACGAAGACGGGATCATTTATGTTTACGACCTCTACAATAATTCGATCGTTAAAAGGATTCCATTTGGAGAAGGCGGCGATTATGAAGGATTGACACTTGTTGACAGTACCTTTTATGTATTGAGAAGTGATGCATCGCTGTTCAAGGTCAACCAGCTTTCTGATTCTGTCGTCAACGTGAACAATGACCAATTGAGCCTTCCTTCATGGAATAATGAGGGTCTGTGTTTTGATAAAGTCGATAACCGTTTGCTAGTTGCACCAAAGAGCAAGATCGGCAAAGGGCCGGAGTATAAAGGATTGCGTGCGATCTATGAGATCAGTCTGAAGGACGGAAGGCTCAAGGAGCAACCACTTTTCATGATCGATATCAATCGAATACAGGAATTTGCCATAGCGCACAACATTCCGTTACCAGTTGCTGGAGGCAATGTGCTAACGGATAGCCTGAACATCGACCTTAAGTTCATGCCGTCATCACTTTCTGTTCATCCGAAAACGGACGAAATTTATGTGATCTCGGCTGTTGATCGAACCATGGCTGTTTTCGACAAGCAGGGTGAGATTAAAAATTTCATGACGTTGGATCCCTCCATTTTCAACAAACCAGAGGGCATTACATTCCTCCAGAACGGAGACATGATCATTACCAACGAAGGTCAGATGGGTGTGCCAACGCTCGTGAGATTGAATTGGCGTATTGATGGTCGGGAATAACCTTCGCTTTGAGCGAATTGAACATCATTGTTAATATTTGGATCTCTAAAGTAAGTATTTTTCAACCCATGTTCCTTAATACCAATAACATCCTAACATTTTTAATAACTCTTCAGATTCTGCTCGTCAATGGCGCAGTTTGGTCACAGAATAAAAAAGAACAAATCGAAATACTCAATAATCGGGTAGATAGTTTAATTAATTTGAATAGGGAAATCAAATTAACATTGAATGGTCGAATTGATAGTTTGAACCGGATCAACAGTGAAATCAAATTACAATTAAACAACCAAATAAGTGAAGTTACTCGTCTGAATGTCTCTTTGACAGGGGTTGAAGCAGAAAAAAAGCAACTGAAAAGAGAACTTGATGAGAAAGATGCACTTGTTAAATCGCAATTAAAAAGAGAATCAATCATTCAGCAACTTATTGAACGTTCTACGTGCTACTCTCTCGATGAAGAATCAACAGTTCTCAATTCGGTTTCTAAGGATCTGATGTCGGACAAGATAACTATCGAATCCACTGGGAGAAATGAACTTGAAACATATTGCGAATCCACGAATGAATGGTTCTTTTACTCGTTTGGTATACCAGGTAAAGAACTTTTAGTGAATAGTTCATATTACACCGGAGGTATTGGCAGTGATTCAAAAATTGAATTATTCATTTACAACGAAATAACTTCAGAGATCGAGGAATTGTCGCTTGATATGCCATGTGAGTGTGCAACAGTTAAATTATTTGATACAGATAGAGAAAAGTACCTGGATTTTGAATACAAAAATTCTATGATCGCTATTGAATTCATGTGCAACAGAAGTCAGGACTCATTTGGTGATGAGATTTGGCGTTTTGTGTACAATGTTTCAGATGGCACGGGTAAACTGGAGGAGACAAGATTAATTGAAAAACCAGAGGAATAAAATTATCGATTCATATGGTAACGAAGGCATTAACCAATTATCAAAGAATTTGAACATGCAAACGTTACATTCTTGAAGATCAATTAGGTTATTTACATGTACGAAAGGATTTTGCTTAAATTTCATAAGGATTATATGAACAAGCAATTGCCTTTTGTGCACATTGCTTGGTTAACTTTAATTTTGCCAATACTATTAAATTAACACCATGGCAATCTACGAATTCAACGGCTTCAGGCCGGTAGTGCATAAAAGCAGTTTTATTCATCCACAGGCTTGTGTCACGGGTAACGTGATCATCGGGGAAAGAGTTTACATTGGGCCGGGTGCTGCGCTGCGCGGAGATTGGGGGCAGATCATCATTGAGGATGGCTGCAATGTTCAGGAAAACTGTACCCTACACATGTTTCCCGGCACCACAGTGATCCTGAAAGAAGGCGCTCACATCGGGCACGGTGCTGTAGTTCATGGCGCGATCATCGGCCGCAATTGCCTTATTGGAATGAATGCCGTGATCATGGATGATGTGGTGATCGAAGACGAATGTATCATCGGTGCCTTGTCATTTGTTCCTGCCAAGATAGTTTTGCCGAAAAGAAGTCTGGCGGTCGGTAACCCTGTGAAGATCATCAACGAGGTATCGGATGAGATGATCGACTGGAAAACCAAAGGCACTGCGCTCTATCAGTCACTTCCCGCAGAACTTCACGCAACGCTCAAGCCTTGTGAACCACTGCGAGCGATAGAAGCTGACCGCCCAAAGCAGGAAACAATGTATGCAACCTGGGAAGCGATCAAAAAAGGGAAGATCTGATTTGAGCGCAAATTTATTTTCGCAGCGTTGAAGGACAAACGTAATCCGTTTTAGGTACCCCCGTTTTCGCAATGGCGCCGTAGCCTCCAACAACTTCAATAAAATTATCGTAACCTCTTGATTTTAAAATAGATGCCGCGATCATACTTCGGTAACCTCCCTGACAATGAATAATGAAGGGTGCATCCTTCGGGAATTGGGCCATATCCTCGTTGATAAAATCAAGTGGGATGCTTTTCGCACCTTCCACATGTTCAGCCGCAAACTCTCCAGGGCGGCGGACATCAATAATGATCGGTTCTGCTTTAAACTGCTCTGCGAACTCATCAGCTGTGATCCGTTTAACGGTATCCACGGCTTTTCCGGTTGCCATCCATGCGGCAATTCCTCCATCAAGGTATCCGATCACGTGGTCATATCCAACTCTGGCCAAACGTTTAATGGTTTCTTCTTCTTTGCCTCCCTCTGTGATGATCAACAATTGCTGTTTAACATCTGGAATCATTGCACCGACCCAGGGAGCGAATTGTCCATCGAGACCTATATTGATGGAATTAGGTACAAAACCTTCCGAAAAAATCTGCGCATTTCGGGTGTCTAACATGAGTGCCCCCGTTTCGTTCGCTGCAGCCTCAAAAGCTTCCGGACTAAGCGCCTGCATGCCCCTTTTCATGACCTCACTGATCGAATCGTATCCTGTTTTATTCATCATCACGTTCATTCCAAAATATCCGGGAGGCGGCAACAGACCGTCTGTAACCTCCTTCACGAATTCAGCCTCTGTCATGTCGCTTCGTAGTGCATAATTTTGTGTTTTTTGCTCCCCGATCGTCGAAACAGTTTCTTTGGACATGTTCTTGCCACATGCTGATCCGGCGCCGTGTGCAGGATAAACAACCACATCATCAGCGAGTGTCATCACTTTGTTTCTCAAGGAGTGGAACAATGTAGCCGCTAATTGCTCCTGCGTCATACTTGCGGCTTTTTGAGCCAAGTCGGGTCGCCCAACATCTCCAATGAAAAGGGTGTCACCGGAAAAAAGTGAATGATCCTTACCGTTCTCATCAATGAGCAAATAACACGTACTTTCCATGGTATGTCCTGGCGTGTGCAACACCTTGATCCTGATCGCACCCAGTTGAAAGATCTCTCCATCTCTTGCCACGTGTACGTCGTAGGACGGATTGGCATTCGGGCCATAAACGATCGTTGCTCCGGTAGCTTTGGCAAGATCGATATGACCAGAGACGAAATCGGCATGAAAATGTGTTTCAAAAATATACTTGATCCTCACACCATCCCGCTTTGCCCTTTCAATGTAAGGCTCGATCTCTCTGAGCGGGTCGATGATCGCTGCTTCTCCGTTGGATGAGATATAGTAAGCTCCCTGAGCCAAACAACCAGTGTAGATCTGTTCTATTTGCATAATTGAAGGATACAATTCAAGCACAAAGATCGTAAACTAAAGGTAAAAAAGATGTAACGCAGGTTACGAATTCTTCCAACAGATAAAGGTTCAACCAAAATCGTTCTAAATGCAGCAGAATTCAATAATCTGATTAATTTTGCACGGGGGTAAGTCTCGTACGACCAGCTCCCTCTGACTCCTCCAGGACGGGAACGTAGCAAAGGTAAGAGGTTGTAGCGGTGCGATATGAGTAGCTTACCCCCTCCTTTTTTATCTTAATCGTTCATGAATACATTAAAAATAGCTTTAATTTCAATTCTTTTTGGAGCTGCTTTTACTGTGATCTGGAAACTCGTCGGTCTGGAAACCTGAGCTGCGAGCGGAGCGGGTGGTGCAGCAACTGCTCTTCTTTTCTTTGGATTGTATAAGCGTTCAAAGAATAACTAACTGAACGATTTCTGTTCATAAAACGTGAAGAACTTATCGGGATTTCATTGTCGGCGGATGATCCTACTTTCTATTTTTGACCGAAAATAGAACGGCGATGAAATTCTTTATAGACACTGCAAATTTGAGTGATATCCGGGAAGCGAACGACCTTGGAATTCTGGATGGAGTCACGACCAATCCTTCACTAATGGCCAAAGAAGGAATTACCGGTGAACAGAATATACTTGATCATTATGTTGCTATATGCACGATCGTTGATGGACCTGTCAGTGCAGAGGTAATAGCCACTGACTTTGCTGGAATGATCACCGAAGGAGAACGACTCGCGGCCTTACACAAAAACATCGTTGTGAAGATCCCGATGATTCCGGAAGGTATCAAAGCGATCAAGTATTTTTCAAAGAAAGGAATTAAAACCAACTGTACATTGATATTTTCTGCCGGACAGGCATTACTGGCAGCAAAAGCGGGTGCGACATACATTTCCCCTTTTCTTGGTCGGCTGGATGATGTCTCGACCAATGGGCTTGATCTCATCGCACAAATTCGAACTATCTACGATAACTATGCTTTCGATACCGAAATTTTAGCCGCTTCTGTACGTCACCCAATGCACATTATACATTGCGCAGAGATCGGTGCAGACGTCATGACGGGTCCGTTGAGTGCAATCAAGGCACTTGCCAAACACCCGCTCACTGATCTGGGGCTGCAGCAATTCCTTGCCGATCACGCTAAAGGAAACGGATAAACTGTTTTGTTAATTCGGCTGATCCCTTAATTCAATGAAAGGTTTTATCTTTTCATTTTCGATCAGCACTGTAAGATTATACTGAACGAGTTTCCACTGGCCTCTTTTTTTGACGAGTACACCCGAACCACGGCAACCGCGCATCCAGGTATCAAGTTCTTCATCAAACCAAGCTACTTTTCCATTTGGTGAAAAGTCCCATGTTCGGTTTGACGCTTTAAAATCCCATGCTTTGCCTTTATCGAAGTAAGGTTTTGAAAATGCGGAAAACTGTTGCTTGTTCCAACGTTCACCGGGCGCGGTTCCGAGAAAGACAAAATTTTCTGCCATTGCCCCGAAATAAGCTGAATAATCTGCTTTGGATGCCGCTAGATGCCATTGCTCCATGAACGTATCCAAACTTGACGTTGTCTGCGCAAAGGATGCGGTTGCAACCGAAATAAATACAAGGATCAGAATTCTTTTCATTGTGCAAAAAAAAAGCTGTCATCGAAGACAGCCTTGATTTATAAATTTTAGTTTTTATTCTGTTCCAAGAGAATACAGCGTTTAACCGCCTGACTGACATTGATAATACCTCCTGATGCCGAAAGGGTACCAAAATCGATCATTTCACCTGATCCGGGTTTTCTGTGTTTCTTCCCCTTGTATGATACTGAGGATTGAAGCATTACGTCTTTGATCTGCTTCATTGTCAACGTTGGAAAATAGGACTTTAGAAGCGCAGCAACACCGGAAACCATCGGAGCAGCCATGGACGTTCCCTGTAATTTTTGATAGGCACTTTGTGGAACTGTATTGTAAATTTCGAAACCCGGAGCAAAAACATCCACTTTCGTTTGTCCGAAATTTGAAAAATCAGCTGCTAAACCACCCTTTCCGTAGCGCGTGGAAGCGCCAATGGTTAGAAAATGCTTGAATGGTTCAGTCTGAAAAGAGTACATGGAGGTTGGATAATTGGGTGCAACATCCACATCGGCGCCATCATTACCTGCAGCATGAACCAATAGAACACCTTTAGAATCTGCATAGGCAAACGCTTCATAAACCTCTTTTTGATGGGGTGAATACGCCTTACCAAAAGACATGTTAATGACTTGAGCGCCATTATCGACCGCATAGCGGATCGCTAAAGCAATGTCCTTGTCGTATTCATCTCCACCCGGAACTGCTCTTAAAGACATCAGCTGCACATTCTCTGCAACGCCATCACCGCCCTTACCATTTCCCCTTACAGCACCGATGATACCACCAACGTGTGTACCGTGAAGTGCATCCGGTCCTTCCACGTCGGGATTCCCATAGTTACGATCACTGAAATCATCCGGATCATCACCCACAATCTCGCGGTCCATGAACGAAACATTCAAATTATAGTCGAGCATCTGATTGATCTGTTTGAGCTGATCGTTGATGACCTCTATGGATAATTCTCCTGTAAGTATCATCCGTGCAACCTGCTTGATCTGCTGCTGATCCTCCGACTCTGGTTTCCACTTTTCAAGATCCTTAAGTGTGTAATCCATCTTTCCGATCATCGAACCTACCATAGTGGGGATCTGCTGAAGGAACGACGGCATCATTTCAAGCTGTGATTTGTAGGAACTATACATTTCAATTTCCGACTCAACCTCTGACTTTACTTTTTGGTAAAGTTCGTACTCAGATTGCTCATCCTTGGAAAGGGTTTCAGGATCGATCTTTTCATACTTTTCAGAAAGCTTCCTGTAAATACGTGTCTTCTCCAGGTTGGCCTCGTTCATGTTCTCGCCTTTGGCATTGCCAAGGAAATTCCATCCATGCACATCATCCACATATCCGTTCTTATCGTTGTCGATCCCATCATTCGGGGTTTCTCCTTTGTTCTTCCAGATCTTACCTTGAAGATCCTCGTGTTCAATATCGATTCCAGAGTCAATGACAGCTACTACAACAGTTGAAGACGTGCGCTTTTTCAGGATCTTGTAGGCCTTTTCAGTCTCCATTCCGGGCTTATTGCCATTATACCAATTCAGTATTTCAGGTGAAACCTGCTGTCCGTAAAGTAAACTGGAGAATCCGAACGCAAAAACTCCGAACGAAAGGGTGATGATGATTTTTTTCATTTAAATTATATTGTTTGATAAATAAAGTTAGTAATTAATTGTTTCCGGGAACTCAATTTTTAACCATTGGGGTTATATTTACGTCATGAGGTTAAAATCAGGTACTAATGGCAATTTGTAGACTAAACTATGTTACGCTCAGTATAACATTTTTGACGCTACTCGTTACAAGCACGGGTATGACTCAGGCGAAAATGAACAAATTGGGTTTCGAAAATGTGCTAAATACAAATCCTGACCAAATCGCTGCCTACGCTATACCCTACTCTACAGAAAATCTCGCAGCACTCCGCTACGGCGGTATTACCATAAAGTACATAACAAAAAACTGGATCTACATCAGCACCAGCCCGTCACGAATTGAACAGATGAGGGATAAGGGAATGATCAGTGATTTTCACTTTGAGAATCATCAAGGCATCGCGCTAGGCGATACAGCGAGAGCCTTGCACCATGTTGATCCCGTGCATCTCGGAGCACAGGGACTCTCCGAAAGTTTTACCGGTGAGGGTGTAATCATTGGTTATGTGGACCAGGGACTAGACTTTACGCATCCGGATTTCATCAACGAAGACGGAACAACACGGGTTTTGAGATACTGGGACCATACCACAGATAGCGGTGGTCCTGCATCGCCATACGGATACGGTATCGTCTGGGATGAAACAGCCATTAATAGCGGTATCTGCACGAGCACTGAGACGGGAACCGGTCATGGAACGACAGTAGCAGGAATGGGTTCGGGAAATGCCCGCGCCAACGGTAAGAACAAGGGAGTTGCTCCCGACTCAAAGATCATTATTGTTGAATCGAACTTTTCGCTTCAAAACTGGACATTAAGCATAGCTGATGCTTGTGACTACATCTTCAAAGTAGCTGATACTTTGGGAATGCCCGCTGTTGTAAATTTGAGTTTAGGAACTTACCTGGGGAGTCACGACGGCAATGATCCGGCAAGTGAAGCAATTGAAGCACTACTCGATGAGAAGCCAGGCAGAGTCGTTGTTTGTGCCGCCGGAAATTCTGGTGCCAAGGGGAAGTACCATGTGCACAATGAGATCGATAGTGATACCTCATTCGTTTGGCTTTTGAATAATCCGAGTGCTTCTGCTCAACTGGGTGCTAATACGATCTATTTTGACCTTTGGACTGATCTTACCGATGCCAGCTTCGATTACGCATTTGGTGCTGATAATCCTATTGACAACTTTTCAAGTCGCGGTAGCACTGAATTCAGACCGGCACAATTCCAGTTAGGTACTGTTCTTTACGACACGATTTACAATTCCAATGAGGACAGGATCGCTACATTGGAGATCTATCCTGAGATCGTGGGCGAAAATTATCATCTTGAGGTCTTCTTTTCAACTATTGACTCCACTTCCTATTTTTATCGTTTCATGACCACCGGTACAGGAAGTTATGACATGTGGAGCGGAGCATGGATGGGGCTCAATGATTTCGCTACCTTTATTCCTAACGAAAGCATTTACCCACCTATTGTCAACTATGCCATGCCGGATACCCTTCAAACGATCGTTTCATCATGGAATTGTTCTGAAAAGGTGATATCCGTGGGCAATGTGCGCAATCGTCAAGGTCACATGGACAAGAATAACAACTATTACACTCCGGCCGACCAGACTCCCGTTGGAAAATTAAGCCCAAATTCGAGTAAAGGTCCGAACCGGCATAATGTGATCAAACCAGACGTTTCCGCAAGTGGTGATGTAAGTCTTACGGCTGGTCCGGTTTGGATGCTTAATAATCCCAGTAACAACAGTTTCATTGATGTTGACGGCTGGCACGTTAGAAACGGTGGCACTTCAATGGCAAGTCCGCTAGTTGCAGGTTTAGCCGCATTGTATCTTCAGAAATGTCCGTCGGCTAGCTATGAGGATTTTAAAAATGATCTCCTGTCAACTGCTTTTTCCGATAGCTACACAGGATCGCTGCCCAATATGGCCTACGGCTATGGTAAACCACATGCGTTGGATCTTATGCTGGCAACCGACTTTACGACAGGGATCAATGGTGCCACAGAGATCTGCAACGACCCGATACTATTGACATGTGAGGCGAATACACCGCTGAGCAGCGTGATTTGGAATAATACAGCGAGTGGAAATCCGATACTCGGAGACACTTCAGGATATTACATTGCTACTGCGTACGATCTCCGCGGGTGCAAAACAGTCACCGACACCCATTTCGTGGAACAGCTTCCTTTACCGTCAATACTACCGATCATACAATCAGGAACTGTTCTCGCCACACTCTCCTCAAGCAACTATCAATGGACAATCAACGGAGCAGACATTCCTGGAGCGACTGGCCAAACATTGGAAATTGAGCCTCCATTTGGTGTCTACACGTGTTATGCGATCAACGAGTTTGGTTGCATTGCAGAAACTCCGCAGTTGGATCTTTCTGCCGGAATCTTAGAAACACTTAGTGAATTGTCTGTTCATCCCAATCCGACTAACGGACATTTCACCCTCACCACCGTCGGACAGTCGACAAATGTAGAGCTGTATGACCATCTTGGACGAATGGTGTCAATGGTAAAGATCTCCGATTCCTCTTTCGATATATCTTCTCTGCGTCCGGGAGTATATTACATCCTGCTGCAAAGTGACCAGAATAAGCGAATATCAAAAATCACCAAGTTGTAAGAGTTACACAAAGAATTCATATTTTCGCGGGGTAATATATTTCGAATGGATCTAACGGGTATTATAGCCATTTCCGGTAAGCCGGGACTTTTTAAAGTGATCGCTCAGGGTAAGAACAACATCATCGTTGAATCACTAGTAGACAATAAACGTGTTCCGGCATACGCTTCTGATCGTATTTCGGCACTGGATGACATCAGCATTTACACCTATGATGAGGATGCTCCGCTTAAGGAAATTTTAGTTTCCATTTATGAACGTGAAAGTGGCAAAGAATGTATCTCTCACAAAGAAGATCTGAACAAACTGCAGAGCTATCTTATTGAGGTTCTTCCTAATTATGATCAGGAGAGGGTTTACCCTTCCGATATCAAAAAGATCTTTCAGTGGTACAATCTGTTATTGAAAGCAGGTCTTCTTAAGTTGGAAGAAAAACCTGAAGAGGTGGCCGAAAAGAAGGAAAAGGCTGTCAAGAAAGAGGAGGCCACCGAAACGAAAAAGTCTGCAGCCAAAAAGACCGCATCAGCGAAGCCGAAAGCAGAAGGGGCAATAAAACCGAAAGCAGCAAAACCTGCCGCAGCTAAAAAACCTTCAACGGTCAAAACAGGCTCAAGTAGAGGAAAATAGTAAAGTCGGCTAAGCCGGCTTTTTTTATGTTAGAAAAATACAAATCGCCAATTTTCATGGAGATCGCAAAGAAGAAACGACATTTTATCGCTGAGGACATTCAGATCGATTCGTGGGAAATTATCCGACCGTATTTCGAGGACCTGCTCAACCGACCTATCGACACAAAAGATGACCTTGTTCTCTGGTTAGCTGACAGGAGTGAATTAGAAGCCGTCTTGGAAGAAGATGCCGCATGGCGTTATATTCGAATGACGATCGATACAAGGGACGAGGAGCTCACTAACGCCTACACATTATTTGTGACACAAATCCAGCCAGAAATTGCTCCCTACGATGATAAATTGAATGAAAAGCTAATTCGGTCTGCGTATTTTGACGAGCTAAAGAATGATGATGCATTCAGGATCTATTTTCGCTCCGTAGAAACTGCTTTAGACCTTTTTCGGGAGATCAATATACCTATCGAGGCGGCATTGAATGAAAAAGCACAGTTGTATGGTTCGATATCAGCCGCACAAACCATAGAGCACAACGGTGAATCGATGACCATGCAGAAAGCGTCTCTTTTGCTCAAAGAGACGGATGAAGTATTGCGCAAAACAATTTTCGAAAAGATAGCAGCACGGAGAAGGCAAGATATTGAGAAGCTGGATTCACTTTACAGTGAATTAATCGCTAAGAGGCATGAGCTGGCAATGAACGCGGATTTCGAAAACTACCGTGACTACAAGTTCAAGTCTCTCGGCCGTTTTGATTACACCAAAGAAGATTGTTTTAACTTTCATTCCGCAATTCGTGACCTGATCGTTCCTATTGTAAAAGAGATCCAGCAAGAACGCTTGCAGAAACTAGGAAAGGATACATTCAAGCCTTGGGATCTTGAGGTCGATCCTGAGGGGAAAGCACCATTGAGGCCTTTCAAAACCGGTACCGAGCTATTGGAAGGATCGATCAGGATGTTTGCAAAACTCGATCCCTATTTCGCGGATTGTTTGCAAACAATGGATGCAATGGGACATCTCGACCTGGATTCAAAATCAGGAAAAGCACCGGGAGGTTACAATTATCCGCTTTACGAGATCGGTGTTCCCTTCATCTTCATGAATTCTGTCGGAGCACAGCGTGATCTAGTCACCATGGTGCATGAAGGAGGACATGCCGTTCATTCTTTCCTGAGCAGAGATCTGGAACTTACTGCCTTTAAAAATGTACCCTCAGAGGTTGCCGAGCTTGCTTCGATGTCCATGGAATTGTTGACGATGCCTTATTGGGATGAATTCTATTCCGACAGGTCAGAGTTGAATCGTGCTAAAAAGGAACAGTTAGAGGGAATATTGAAGATCCTACCCTGGATTGCTCAAATCGATGAATTCCAGCATTGGGTATATGAAAACCCTGAACATTCTGTTGTTGAACGACACAGCAAATGGACAGACTTATCGAAAGCTTACGGAACTGGATTAACCGACTGGACCGGGTACGAAGATCTGCTTTCTACGGGCTGGCAAAGGCAACTGCACCTTTTCGAAGTACCTTTTTACTACATTGAATATGGTATTGCCCAATTGGGAGCCCTGGGTATTTGGATGAACAGCATGAAAGATCGAAAAAAAACCATTGAACAATACAAAGAAGCATTAAGGCTTGGCTACACACAATCAATACCTGAGGTCTACAGAACCGCAGGGGTTCGTTTCGACTTTTCGGAAGGATATCTCAAAGAATTGGCGAATTTCGTGCGTAATGAGCTACAAAGTCTTGGTTGATTACTGAGTCATATCCAAAAGTCGCACCCAATAAAGGTTATTTGGATCTAAATATTGGTGAAGTATCCGAACAAGCAGCGCAAAACACTTTGAGCATCAATTTCCCGAAATGTTTAAATAAAACTAAAATTCCTTTTATATTTGCAGCCGCTAACCAGTTAGGTGGCGCTATGGCGAGATAGCTCAGATGGTTAGAGCGCAGGATTCATAACCCTGAGGTCCCGGGTTCAACTCCCGGTCTCGCTACTAAAGAAGGAAGTCGCAAGGCTTCCTTTTTTAATTGAAACACTATGCATGATCATTCATGAAAAAATGACTATGGTTTCTCATTTTCAGAAGGAGTTTCAAAATTTGTTTTGTCAAACTCAATCGGATTAATTTTTACTTTTATCCAAAACACGCTTGTATGATGTCAAAAAAATGGAACATTTTCGTTTTTGTTTTTGTATTGCTGTCACTAGTACATCTCGTACTTGATACAACTCCGGCAATTTCCTCAAGTTATAAAACATGGTTATTCGTCTTGGATGGTTTGATCACTGTTGTTTTCATACTTGATTTCTACTTCAATTTGAAACTAGCGATAAAGAATTTCAATGAAACAAATTCTTTACGACAACTGCTAAGAATTAGCTTTTTAATCGATCTTCTAAGTATCCTTCCTTTTTTCATAGTTCTTTTATTTCCCGGGTTGAAAGCTCTGGCAGTTTTAAGAATTTTACGACTGCTAAGAGTGTTCAAGCTTTTGAATTTGATTGAATCGAATTCATTAATTATCAGCGCAATAAAAAACAAAAGACATGAGCTAAATATCTCAATGCAAGTTGTACTGGTACTAACAATTATTCTATCTTCAATACTTTACTTTGTAGAAAATCCGAGTCAACCAGAGAATTTTTCAAGTATGATCGATGCTTTTCTTTGGTCCATTTCGAAGTTCATTGGTGAAATTGGCGGATTTGGTGATTTCGCACCTGTTACGGTATCCGGTAAAGTATTAGCCACGTTTGTCGGAATTCTTGGAATAGCCATTTTCGCTATCCCGGCGGGTATTGTTGCTTCGGGGTTTGTGGAGGAGATCGAACTCATGAAGCGAAATGAGGAATTGGATCTCTATTATTCTACTTTGTCCGAAGCGTTTCATTTTGATGTTTTGTCGGGTCAACGGTCGAAGGAACTGATTGGTTTAACAAACGTGAGAAGGAGATTCATTACATTGAAAGATGCATCGATCCAATTAAAGACCGGTGAATCGAACCTCTTCGACATTTGTGCTTTGGAGAGAAATATCAAGTTAACGAAACGTCTGAAAAAGAGTGGTGACGAGGAGGTTCTGCTTGAATATTTCGAAAACAACTCTGTCTACGGAACATTTGTTAATCGAAACTCAAACATTACGATAATAAGTCCTCATTCGAATGATGGTTTCAATCTCGGACACTATTCGTATTGTTTAGCAGAACTCTTGCAGGCAAATTACATTAGCATTGAGAAATTCGGCATCTATTCTTTTTTGAAAGATCAGAACATCAACTTTACGAACAATGATCATTTTCTAAACCCTGATGAATTAGCAGAAAACTCGCCATTAAAGTCTTTCATTGAGGATGTAAGGAAAGTAGTTTCTACTGATTCTTATGCAGTCAATATCGGAAGTAGCATGTCCAATTCTCCCAGTTTCCATGTATTACACGGTGGAAAACTTGGTCAATCCAATGAAGTGGAAGACAGTACCTTTGGCGATCAACAAAAAATAAAGAAATTGATCGAGAAACTAAGTAGCGCTGAAAATTCCCATGGATTTACCACAACAACACACAGTCATTACGGCACAGACAGCGCGAACCATCTGGATCGGTTCATTCGTAGAACGCTAAATGCGAATGCCCTGACCATTAAGGTGAATGTAGAACTGATGAAAGGATCTTCGGAAGACTACTATGCCAGCCTTGGAATTGTTGGCGAAAGCATAAAAGAAGTCTGTCGTTGAAGAAAATTCTAATCACTTATTTCGGTCCGTTTGGTCATTTTACTGAAAATCCATCTGAATTGATCGCAAGAAGACTGATGCTTGAGTTTTCAGAATTCGAAAACATTTCTTTTGCAGGATTAGACGTTCAATTTGACAGTGTAGAGCGATTTATTGAACAGGATTTCACAGATGTAGATGTGATCTATCTTCTCGGAGTGGCCTCCAGATCGGAAAAGGTCAAACTTGAATTAACCGCGAGAAATTTCGTTTCTGCAAAGGATAACTCGGGCGCTTACAGAGAAGGCGAAATCAGCATTAACGGCCCTCAAAGGTTATATTCTACTTTAGAAAACACTCATTACCAAGAAATAATGGAAGAATTCCATTCTGAGGTTACCACATCAGAAAATGCAGGAGCTTACTTATGCAACTACATCTATTACAAAACCTTACAAAAGTTACCTGATAAAGCGATCCTTTTCATACATATTGCAAATTTTTCAGATCTATCAGGCTCCGTGAGTTTTGAGCGACAAGTTGAATTTCTCAGCTTGTTAGTTGAGAGAAATCTAACTGTGAACTAAAGGAACTTTCAAAATGCTTAGAAATTCCGTTTTGTTTGACGTTGGAAAATGATCCGAAACGATCTCTAATTAAACTTTTTTGCGAAGTAAAATACTCAATACATTCTTTGTAGCGTTCTGCGATACATTCCTATCACAAAACCTCCAGACTGTCCAGCTCTTCTATTGTCAGGGTAGGTGGAAAAATCCCACGTTCCAATTTATCGACGATATAATTCGCAGTTTTCTCAGCGTTTTCTTTCGTTGAGAAGCCTCTGTATCCTTGAATAACCGGTATATGTTTTTGATCGATGGCCAGTTTGCCATCCTGCAGGATTTGGTAGCCCCAGCCTGACTCCGGATATTCAACAGCGATTACGGTAAACTCAGGGCTACTCGGCATATGCTTACTGGTGGATTCATTGTATTGAACTTTATTCTCTTTTTGCTCACTCTGTTGACAAGAATTTGAGAAACACAGGATTAAAAAAAATAAACTATTCCTCATTTTTGAACGATGAATTTACCGCTTGACAATCTTCCATCGTTTCCGCGAATCCGATACCAATATGTTCCCGATTCTAAAAACCGGACATCCATGTTAACACCAAACGAAGATGGCTCGGAAATGATCTTTTTGGACACATTTTCTCCCAAAACGGAATAAACCTCCAGTTCATTCAATCCTGTAGCGGGATTTATTTCGATTGTCAGATTTTCGTTTGTTGGATTCGGGAAGACGGAAGAACCAACAGCACCGTGTTCCTCAACACCAACGATTCCGTAGTATGCGTACATATCATCCTCAAAAACACCACTGTAGCCTGTCCCGACAAAAGCAATCCCATTAAGAACAAATGCAATAGCGTTCTTACGACCGCTACCGGGGAACTCAGCACGCTGGATCCACGCATTGTTGTAGTAGTTGTATTCCCAAACATCCTTCTTGTAATCGAAATTATTGTCTTCACCCAAAGCAATGAACGCCGTTGGAAAAGTACTCCATCCAACCGCTCCTGACCGAGGTGTACCGGGAAAATCAGTCTTTTGGATCCATGTGTCTGTGGACGGATTGTACATCCAGAAGTCTTTTTTAAGCACGCCATCATCGCCTGTCCCCAGCCATCCGTATCCTCCCATCGAGAATGCTACCGCCTGACGGCGAGCCGTACCAGCGAAATCATTCAACTGCGTCCAGGTGTTGGTTGTTGGCTCATACTTGTAAAAATCTTTCTTTAGTCCAGTTGCTGATTGACCGGTTCCGACATATGCCATATCATTTATCACAAATGAAACAGCTTGTTTTCTTGCGCCACCGATAAAATCAGCCTTTTGAGACCATGCTCCGGTTGCTCTGTCATATTCCCAAAGATCGTCCATGTAAGGAACAGTTTCCCCCTGTCCAAAACATATGTATCCTTTTGTGCCAATTGAAAATGCCGTCAGCGATCCCCTTTCCAATCCATCACCGTTCAACCCACCGATCGATTCCTCATCATCCCAATCATCCTGAAACGGATTGTAAGAATACATCTTGCGTTTGAACCCAAACTCATCCAATCCCCCAACAACAAAACCGCGTTCGAGAATGACAAAGGAACCGCATACTGCTTTTTCCGGACCATTTACCGAATCACGCTGCTGCCAAAAATCCTGTCCAATTGCATTGAGTACAAGGAGACATGAAACAAGTATGTGTAGGATCGTTCTCATGTTATCTGACCATCATTTTTTGAGAGGATAAAATTTCACCTTGGTCACCCATTGCAACGACCAGATAAATCCCTTGTTCTATTCCATTCAGTTCCATGATCGTTTTACCGGATTTGTCGGCTCTTTCCTCCAAAACGGTTTTACCTGAAAGAGAACACAAAACATATTTCTCTATTTTCGGGGATGCTGTTGAGCAAAAAATATGATCAGGAGACGGATTGGGCCAAACATTCAGCTGAACAAGCTCCTGTTCAGTGACTGATGCAAAATTGTGTGGTGTATATTCTTCGAAACCTTGCTTTTTACCCGAATACCCTTTTCCTGTTCCGACATAGGCTTTCCCATTTACAACAAATCCAACCGCATTTTTTCGTTCACTTCCGCCGTAAAATGCACGTATGGACCAGGAATTGGTATTCGGATCATATTCCCAGAGGTCATCAAGCAGGCCACCATCTGTTCCCATGCAAACGAAACCACGTTCCTCGATTGTAAACGTTACTGCATTCCCCCGTTGGCTACCCGGAAGATCAGGAATCTGCTGCCAGGTATTTGCCCCCGGATTGTATCGCCAAAAGTCCTTTTTGAACACATCCTGATTAGCCCCTAACCCCACATAACCATAGTTTCCGATGGAAAAAGAGGATAGTTGGTACCTCACCCCGCCGGGGAAAGGCGCACGCTGCGTCCATTGGTCAATACTAGGTTTGTACTCCCAAAGCTGACTCGAATAGGAATTTGGTCCTATTTTACCACAGCATACATACCCCTTTGAATCAATAGCGAATGCCGTCGCAAAATAGATCCCGTTGCCATTTCCACCCGGATAATCTGCTTTTTGTGTCCAGCTATTCGTGATGGGATCGTATTCCCAAAGGTCCTTTAGTTTGTTTCCAATGATCGAGAAATCATTGTCGATACCTAAACCAACGTATCCCTTATCGCCTAAGGAGAAACCTACAGCATCCCTCCTGCCGTTTCCGGGTATATCCGCCATTTGCTGCCAGGTATCACCGGCAGGATCATATCTCCACAGATCTTTTTTGACCATTTCTGCAGTATCTACACCGGTGGCGAGGTAACCATAATTTCCGATGGAAAAGGCAACTGCACGCTCTCTCTTCCCACCGATAAAATCATTTTTTTTGGTCCAAAAATTAGCCGTTTGAGCAAATGAAATCCACGATAACAAAACGGATACGATAAAAAG
>Ga0315902_10001235_pt1 | contig 41248 bp, 34 predicted proteins | sample LakEriMetagenome_9_FD_203523 | JGI IMG/M metagenome (GOLD analysis project Ga0315902, IMG submission 203523) | Freshwater fungal communities from buoy surface, Lake Erie, Ohio, United States - Buoy 12 MA117 | ecosystem: Environmental > Aquatic > Freshwater > Lake > Lake biofilm | place: USA...
GGATCGACTATCCGCTGGGGGTTTTCACCGATCGAGTCGCTGGGTTCCACTGGACCATGCCATGGGCGAACCAGTCGAGTACTTTAGGTAGGGTTTCGCACTCCAATTGGAAGACTCGTTTTTGAAGCGACTCAGCGGTATCATCGGCGCGTACTTCACAGACAGCTTGGTGAACGATCGGGCCGTGATCGAATTGGTTGTCGACCAGATGGACCGTACAGCCGCTCACTTTGACTCCGTAGTCAACCGCTGCCTGATGAACGTGTATTCCGTAAAACCCCTGGCCGCTGAATGATGGGATCAAGGAGGGATGGATGTTGACCACTCGGCCCTCGAAATCATCAGGAATGAGCAGGTGCTCCAGGTAGCCCCCCATGACTACCAGCTGGGCATTGCAATTGCGGACCAGATGAAACACCGCATCTCGATGCTGGATCGCGTCACCAAAGTCCTTTTTGCGGAGGACATGGGTGGGGATTCCAGCATCTCGGGCGATTTGAACGCCTCGGACCTTCGAGCGGCTGCTGATGACCGCACGAAACTCGATCGCCAACCCCTTCTCCCGCTGATGGAGCAGAAGGTTTTCCAGGGTCGATCCCCCACCGGAGATTAGGACGACGATAGGCAGGGGGGAAGTCATCAGAGCGACCTCGTGGTTAGCGGTGCCTGGAGATGGGCCAAGAGGTCCCGGGAATATTGGGGGTGTGGGTCATGTGGAAGGGGGCGTGAACAACGGCGTCGACAAGTACCGTTCGCCCAGGCTGCACATGATCGTCACGATCCTTTTTCCTCGGAATTCCGGTCGCGCGGCCACTTGGGCGGCGGCCCAAGCATTGGCTCCACTGCTGATTCCCGCCATGATGCCTTCTTCTTGTGCCAAGCGTCGACCCCAGGCGAAGGCGATATCGTCTTCGACTTGAATCACATCGTCCAGCAGTGAAGTATCTAGGTTCTTGGGAACAAATCCTGCACCGATCCCTTGAATTCGGTGACGACCTGCCGATCCTCCACTGATGACGGGAGAGTTTTTCGGCTCGACGGCAATCGCCTTGAAATCGGGGTTGAGTTTCTTGATGTAACGAGCGACACCGGTAATGGTACCCCCGGTACCGACTCCTGCGACGATCGCATCGATCTGGCCTTTTGTATCGTTCCAGATCTCAGGGCCTGTGGTCTGTTCGTGTATGGCTGGATTCGCAGGATTTTCAAACTGCTGAGGCATCCATCCATCGGGATCCTGTTCCACTAGTTCATTCGCTCTTGCGATCGCACCTCGCATCCCGTCGGCTGCGGGCGTCAGCACCAGCTGCGCGCCAAGAGCTCGTAGAAGTGTCCTTCTTTCCTCCGACATCGACTCGGGCATCGTCAGTGTCAATCGATAGCCTTTGGCTGCGCATACAAAGGCGAGGGCGATTCCGGTATTGCCGCTGGTCGGTTCGATGATATGAGTCTTTGCAGTCAGCTTTCCACTTCGCTCGGCATCCTGGATCATTGCCTTTCCGATGCGATCCTTGACGCTATTGAGCGGATTGAAGAACTCGCACTTTGCAAAAACGGTCGCATGGTCGGCCGGGACCAGCTTGCGCAGTTGCACCATGGGGGTGCTTCCAATCGTTTCCGTGATATCGTGGTAGGTGGTCGATCGCTGCATGGTGGGCTCCCAAACCAGGAAAAAACGGTTTCTCAGATGGACGATCTTTTAGCATGACCCGAGGTGTTTTCACAAGGGCAGCTACTGCTTCGGCAGCCATCATCAGCGGGTAGGAAGCGACCCGGAGTCAAGTTGTCAGCCGACGCGACTTCTATGGTTGCTTTGCTGGATGGGCAAGCCATTCCCAAAGTCCGGGGCTGAGCTTCCGTTCTATCTCACGGCAAGCCTAGATCTTGACTTGGGGGGAGGGAGTCGAAGTCTTGTTGCAGGATTGGCTGGTGGAGCCAATCCAACCACCGCCCAGCACGCGTGGACCGTGATAGATCACGGCCAATTGCCCAGGCGCAACACCGAAAGCGGGTTGTTCAAAGTCGACGGCGATCTGATTTTCAGTAAGGAATCGGACCGTTGCCGCCTGGGGTTCCGAATTGTAGCGGATCTGCACGCTGAGCCCATCTTTGGGCAAATCATTGGGCGGAATCAGCCAATGGCAATCTTCGGCAGTTAGCTGGGTTCTCGCCAGTTGATGGTGTTGGCCGATCACGACGCGGTGGTTGTCCGCGTCGATCTCAACCACAAAGTAGGGCTCTCCCATGGCGATGCCCAATCCCTTTCGCTGGCCAATCGTAAATTGCTCGATCCCCGCATGGGAGCCGACGACGGTGCCCTCGACGGTAACGATTTGCCCAGCGGTTTTCCGCTCCGATCTGTCGCGGACGAACTGAGCGTGTTTGCCCGAGGTGACGAAACAGATTTCCTGGCTGTCTTTTTTGTCAGCGACTCTCAGGCCAATTGCCGCGGCCCGTTCACGAATCTCGCTTTTGTGAAAGCCACCGACCGGCAGCAGCATCCTCTGGAGATACTTCCTGTCGATCCCTGCAAGTGCATACGACTGATCTTTCGTGTCGTCGATGCCTCGATAAAGCCCAAAGGGCTGATCGGGGTGTCCGGTGGGAAGGAGGCGGGCGTAATGGCCGGTGGCTACATATTTTGCATTGACCGCATCGGCGTAGTCGAACAGTCGTCCGAACTTGATCCAGTTGTTGCATTGCACGCAGGGGTTAGGGGTTCGTCCCTTCTGGTATTCATCGACGAAGTAATCGACGATTCGACGAAACTCCTCCTGCATGTCGATTGCATAGAAGGGTATACCCAGGCGATCGGCGACCTGCCTGGCGTCGATGGCATCGCTGGCGCTGCAGCATCCCTGTTTGTGATCCAGTCGCCCCTGGAGGATCGGAAGCAACGGGTTGTCTTTGCCATCTGAGGTCTGGCAGGACTGTGCAGAGGCTTCGCCATGGCGCATGAAAACACCGACCACATCGTACTGCTGCTCCAACAACAGCGACGCGGCGACGCTACTGTCCACCCCACCGCTCATCGCCAGCACTACCCGTTCGGTCAACTCGACGTTCTCCTTCGCTTATTGGTTCCCTGCCACAAGCATGCCATGAATTCTATCGCGACGTGGCTGATTGCGGATAGTCATAAAAACCTTTCCCGCTCTTGACTCCCAGTCGGCCTTCGGCCAACAGAGGCTCGAGGCCATCGATCAGGTCCTGCAGCGGCAAGCTGGCATCGGCCCATCTGGCATTCGAGATCACTTGGTGGATGGTATCCACCCCGATTTGATCCATGATCTGAAAGGGGCCCATCGGCATGTGAGATACCGTGCGCCACACATGATCAATCGTTTGAGGGTCGGCAACACCCTTCTGCGAGAGTTCCAGCGCGGCCTTCAGCAGCGCTTGCAGCATCCAGTTGAAAAGATAGCCGGGATGCTCGACCGGCTCATAAACCGGTTCCTGGCCCATGGTACGTGAAAGTTGCAGGATGCGTTCGACCACTTCCGGCTTGGTCTCGGTACAGGGCACCACATCGACCAGGCGAGTGATCCACACGGGGACATGGAAGTGCCAATGCAGAAACCGCTCGGGATGGTGGACGTATTTCGCCAGCATCGATGGCGTGAAATAGGACGAGTTGCTGGCTAGTGCCACGTCGGGTGGCAAACGCTCGGAAAGCTCCGTCAAGCAGCGTCTCTTCACCGATATCTGCTCGGGTACCGACTCGAGGGCCACGGTGAGGTCATCGGGTAGTTGATCCAAGCTTTCTGCCGTTCTCAACTGCCCAAATACTCTTGGGGACGGATGGGAATCTGGATCCGTGGTGAACGATCGGAGATGATTCTGAATCCACTCTTCCGCATCGTTCAGGATGTTTGTCGATTTATCCAATAGGACTGTGGCGATCCCGTGGTAGATCGCTTGCGATGCAATCTGACGTCCTACCCACCCGGCTCCAACAATCAACAGTGAGTTCATAGAATCTGCAGATCCGATCGGAAGTGGCATTGTCAAAGGTGGATTCCTTGGCAATCGGTTGGGGTAGTCGAGGCATCGGGCGGGTCCGGCGAACTGCCACGATCTTCCTTATTGTGAAACGATTTCTGGTGGGGCGTCCAGTGGAATAAAAAACGCCGACCGTTGGAGTGCCGGTCGGCGTGGAAAATCATCAATAGGGCTGTGGACTTCAGCTTCTACTTGTGTTCGAAGTCCGCGTCGATCGTATCGCCCGGTTCATTCGAGCCACCTGAGTTCGGATCCGCTGCCCCACCTTTTTCGTAGAGAACCTTGGAGAAGGCGATCATCGCCTGTTCCAACTCCCCCGAGGCGGACTTGATTTCATCGGTGAATCCTCGACCAATCGCATCCCTGACCTTCTGGATCGAACGCTCCAGTGGTTGTCGGTCTGCATCCGTAATCTTCTCAGCGTTCTCCTTCATCAGCTTTTCAACCTGGTAGACCAGATTGTCGCCGCGGTTCTTTGCTTCCGCTAGTTCGAATGCCTTGCGGTCTTCTTCTGCGTACATTTCCGCGTCGCGACGCATCCGTTCGATTTCGTCCTTCTTCAGCCCGCTCGACTGCTCGATCTTCACACTGGCCTGCTTGCCCGTTCCCACATCCTTTGCGCTGACATTCAGGATCCCGTTTTGGTCGATATCGAATTGCACTTCGATTTGGGGGACGCCTCGGGGAGCTGCGGCGATACCTTCTAGATTGAACTCGCCTAGCAATCGATTCTGTTGCGCCATCTTCCGCTCACCCTGGAAGACTTTCACGGTGACAGCGGTCTGGTTGTCCGAGGCGGTGGAAAAAGTATTCTTCTTTTCTGCCGGGATCGTCGTATTCCGTTCGATCAGGGCCGTCATGATCCCGCCTTCGGTTTCGATCCCAAGGGTCAATGGGGTAACATCAAGCAGCAGGACGTCGCGGCGATCGCCTGATAGAACACTTCCTTGGATCGCAGCTCCCACAGCCACTACCTCATCAGGGTTGACCCCCTGGTGCGGCTCCTTGCCAAAAATATCTTTGACGAGTGCACGGACCTTGGGAACGCGAGTCGAACCACCAACCAGGACCACTTCGTCGATATCGGATGGCTTCAGCTTGGCATCCTGAAGAGCCTGTACGACTGGTTTGCGGCATCGCTCCACCAGGTCATCAATCAGTTCCTCCAGAGCCGAACGAGTGATCGTCATCAGCAGGTGCTTGGGACCTGTAGCATCGGCGGTGATAAAGGGAAGATTGATGTCGGTCTGGGGGACCGTGCTCAATTCCTTCTTCGCTTTTTCGCATGCCTCCTGCAGACGCTGCAGCGACATCGGTTCAGAGCGAAGATCAATTCCTTGCTCGCTACGGAACTGAGTCGCAACGTGGTTGACCAATGCTTGGTCGAAATCGTCGCCTCCCAGATGCGTATCGCCGTTGGTGCTGATCACTTCGAAAATTTTGTTGTTGTCATCGTCGCCGGCCATCGCCACCTGAAGGACCGAGACGTCAAATGTGCCTCCGCCCAGGTCGAATACGACGATCTTCTGATCCTTCGACTTGTCGAGACCATAGGCGAGCGCCGCCGCCGTCGGCTCGTTGATGATTCGCGCTACTTCCAGTCCAGCGATCTGACCGGCATCTTTGGTGGCCTGGCGCTGCGCGTCATTGAAGTACGCCGGTACGGTGATCACCGCTTTGCTGACGCGATGTCCCAAGTAGGACTCGGCCGCCTCCTTCAGTTTGCGGAGCACCTTCGCAGAGACTTCCTGAGGCGTCAGTTGCTGGTCGCCGACCTGGATCTTCACATATTCTTGATCCCCTCCAACTACGTTGTAGGGGACCATTTTTTCCTGAGCCCGAACCTCTTCATGGCGGCGCCCCATGAATCGCTTGACTGACGAAATCGTTCGCTTCGGGTTGGTCACGGCCTGTCGCCTTGCCGGTTCACCAACCAATATTTCATTCTTGTCGGTGAAGGCGACCACACTGGGAGTCAGCCGGTTCCCTTCCGCATTTGGAATCACCTTGACTTCCGAGCCTTCCATGATGGCGACTACCGAATTGGTGGTCCCCAGGTCGATCCCAATAATCTTTTCGTTCTGCATCGCTTCCTCCCTTTCATTGCCCCGTCGAGATGCTGATGGAAAGCCAAGATCCCGACTTACGCCACCGATCCGACCGATGGTCGGCCTTCTTCCGCGGTTTCTACCAACAGCAATCTCCATGCCAAACACTTGGAAAAAGAAAGGCGGAAACCGGCCCTAAAATACGGAAAATCGAGTTTAATTGTTGGTTTCTACTTCCAGCATGGTGGAAAACAGGAAAATCGGATCGGCAGTCTGGCAGGCGATCGACGTCCCTGGACGCCCTCCGATTGCCAATTTGACAGGCCTGGTGGTTGCCTACCATTCCTGCGGTAACGGGAAAGAGTTCATGGACCGCACAATGGGTGGCGTTTTCCCGAGGAGCGGTAAGCGGTATCGAAAGAGCCAGGGTAGGCCACACAGGGTGCGGAATCGACGCTGATGAGGCGAATCCGACGAGAATTATCAGGCGGGGAGTCGAGAGATCATGAGCGACGGGGAAGCGGGGGCGGAGCAAGTGAGGGAGCGGCTGCGTCATATCGACCTGGAGATAGTGAGGCTGGTGAGCCAGCGGACCGACCTCTTGAAGCAACTACAAAAGGCGGGATCGGAACCGCTGAAGGTATGGGAACACCAGGACCAGACGCAGGCCTTGATGAGCGAGGCGATGCGGCGAGACGCGAGATCGGTTAGCGACGCTCTGGGGATGCTCTTTCGATCGATCGCTTCCGCAACGCTGGATTCAACGACTCGCGGTCCTCGCGCCAGTTACCTGGGTCCCCAATACAGCTACAGCCACGGTGCGGCCCTTCAGTACTTCGGGGAAGCCGCACAGCTGCTGGGGTTGCCGACCATTCGATCGGTGTTTGAGTCGGTGGCAAAAAGGGAAGCGGACTATGGAATGGTTCCGATCGAAAATTCTACCGATGGTGGTATCTCGGATACGTTGAGCATGTTCACCCAGACCCAACTTCGTATCTGTGGCGAGGTTCCGGTTGCCATTCACCATTGCCTTTTGTCGCGGAGCCGAAGAGAGCAGATTCGGGAAATCTACAGCAAGCCTCAGGCGATCTCCCAGTGTCGCGACTGGCTGGCACGCAATCTTCCCAGCGTACGTTGCCAGCCTGTGGAGAGTACGGCGGCGGCGGCTGAGCTTGCCGCCAGCGAACCGAATGCTGCAGCGATCGCCAGCAGTCAGGCTGCAGCGCATTACGGTTTGGAAATCGTGGAGCGGAACATCGAAGATGTCGCTGGCAATACGACTAGGTTTGTCGTGCTGGGACATGAGGTCCCGCGTCCTACCGGCGCCGACAAGACCTCGCTGCTCTTTCAATTACCCCATCGTCCCGGTGCGCTCGCAGATGCCATGGTGGTCTTCCAAAAGCACCAGCTGAATCTGACCTGGATCGAGTCGTTTCCGGTGCATCAAAGGATGCAGGAGTATCAGTTTTTCGTCGAGTTTGAGGGCCATCATCATGAGGCGAAGCCATCGCAGGCGATCGCTCATCTGGCAGCTCAGTCGCAGACCCTTACCGTTCTTGGGAGTTACCCTAAGGCCAAAATGGTCGATGCTGACGCTGCAAACCTCTCGACTCAGCCCACCCTTTAGACTTCGCTGGTGCACGTTGGAAATGCAGTATCGGCGCGTAGGTGCGATGCACCATATGGCGATGGTAGCTTCGGAACAGGTAGCTCCTAGCCATCGCAATAGAATTCAGCAGGCCGCCTAGGCGACTCATAGCACTTCAAGGAACCTTCCCATGATTGCCGTTTTGGCGCACGACATGCTCTTTGCCATGCGCGTCAGCGCTACTTGCAGGGAGCGGAATGTTGTCTCTGTCTTTGGTGGATCCATCGAACTGATCGAGGGGAAGTGTGGGGACGCGTCGGCAATCCGGATGTGGATGGTTGATTTGGGGCATGCCACCGGTCCGCTCGACCAACTGCTTCAGGAGATTCGAAAGAAGTCTCCCCAGGCTCAAGCTGTCGCTTTTGGATCGCATGTCCTGGTCGCTCGCCTGACCGAAGCGAGGTCGGCCGGTTTCGAACAGGTCATGACTAGAGGCCAATTTGACCAGGCGCTGGTGGGGTTGGTGGAGCGGGTGGCGGCGGAGGTGGCGCCCCGAGAATGAGCGACTGCTGGCGAACGCGAATGGCAGCAGAGAAGTTCTCGCTGTTCAATGCGGGTGGGACCAGATCGTTGATCCTTGCCAGCTCACGAGTTTGTTCAAAGTTCCCTGCACACGCCAACCATCCACGCCGGTAAGCGGTCCTCGCGGAAAGCCCCGTCAGGGTCAGCCCAGGGCTCCATGGAACCCTTGCAGGAAGAATCGACTCCACATGAAGGACCAAGTTGGTCGTGCAGTTGTTGGACAGCGTATCGTACCACTCGGGTGTCCTCGCGATCTGATTGACCCGCAGCAGAATGTCTTGCAGCATCGTCCGCGCCTGCTCGGGTGTCGCTCGGCTGGGATACAGCAGTACTTCTGCCTTTCTCACTTCGGTTCGAAGCGGAATCACATCCGTCTCCTCGGCTAGCACATACATCAGCTCATAGCGACGACGGACGCCACTCCAAGGATGATATTGTTCGTGCTGCTCCAGTCTTGCTTCGATCGAAACGGCAAGTGGGTTTCCGTTGCGGCGTCGGAAGCTGAGCATGGTGTGAGCCAGCCAGGAATTGTTGGGGAATGGCGAAAGCAGGAAATCGACCCCTTCGATTTCTTCCCAGTGGAATTCTATGTCGCGATGCCGAACATCGTAGTCAGAACTACTTCGGTACCTCGCGTCGCGAACATGGTGGACCACGACTCGATCCTCCCAGAGATCGGCATAGGGAAGGATCGCCTGTTCGGGGCGCCAGGTACGATCATGGCTGGGGCCGGAGGCAGCTTTTCCAGGGATCAATGGGGCAAGATCTCCTCTGAACAAAATCACGCTCAATGGTAGGGGGCTGACGAGTTGAATAGGCGAACAGCCAGTGGTGAAAAGGGTGAAAATCGCAAGCAGTCGGGCAAGCAAGATTGCCGAGCGCGTTGCGACTTGCATGGACATTGGTAATCGAATGATGATTCCCATGGTACCTAGCGTAGGGTCACCTTGTTCCCGGACTGCCACCTGAGTGAGCGGATAGCTGAAATGGGGTATGGGATCAAGCCGAATGAGCTGGGTTATAATGACAGCAAATCTCTTTCCCGGTGTAGTCACGATTCTCCGTAGCCACGATAGCCAGATGGTGGATCGCTCCATCTGGCCGAAGTTCCCTCACCTCCGCCTAAAGGCGATGGCGACCCTGGTACTACCGCTCGACTTCCTTCTTAGCCGCGATTATCCGTAACCACCATCGCCAGATGGTGGATCGCTTTTCTGGAGGCTCCAGCAGATCTACCGCCCAGGAAAGCTCACACTCTTCCTCCTCAGGCATGGTGGCAACAGCCCAGGTAGGCGACTCTTTTTGACTTATTCTCTGGAACGCGAATCACCTACCCATTCCTTCTTCACCTCATCTTGATCAGATCTTCACCAAGAACTGGAAGCGATCGGCTTCAATGGCCCTATCTCAAACCTTGGGATCGGATTCCATAGAAAAGGTGAATTGCGATGACGCAGATGCGCTGGGTGCTAGCAAGCCTCTTGGGAGTGTTCACGCTGGGTTGTTCAAACGGCATGCCTCAGCAGAAAACCTATCCTGTCTCTGGGCAGGTTCTTTTCGAGGGCCTCCCGGTGAAAGGGCTCACCATTGTGTTTCGGCCGCTGGACAGCACCAACTTCAAATGGCAGGAACAGCCGCAAGCAATCACGGGTGACGACGGCAAGTTCGTGATTCGCACTTACTCCAGCGACGATGGAGCACCTGCGGGTGATTATCAGGTTGGTGTCGCACTTCTGGATCCCGTCGATGAGGAAGGTGGCGATCAGGTAAAGCGTCGCGCTGATGCGCTGATGATTCCCAACCGATATGCCGACCCGGCTACGTCTGGGTTGCGAGTGAAAATCGAACCTAAAGCCAATCAGCTAGAACCATTTCGTCTGACACCATAAGCATCTGTTTTCTTCCATTGAACAAAAAGGAGCTTTTTCATGACGAGGAAGCAAAGAGGATTTACGCTCGTAGAACTGCTGGTGGTGATTGCGATTATCGGGATCCTTGTTGGACTGCTGTTGCCTGCGGTGCAGGCAGCACGCGAGGCCGCTAGGAGGATGTCTTGCCAGAACAACATGAAGCAGATAGGGCTAGCGCTCCATAATTTCGAAAGTGCATACAAGTTCTTTCCTCCAGCGCGCGCCGATGCACTTCCAGGTTTCCCGGTGACGGAACTTGGAATCCCAGCGCCGGCCACTGGGTCCATTGCACATGGTCCCGGCCTTTTTCTATTGCCCTACATGGAGCAGACGAATGTATACAACCTTTACGACCTGACTCAAGACTGGCGCAGCCCAGTCAATGCGCGGGCGATTGGTACACTGATTCCGTCTTTCATTTGCCCGTCCAACGTGACTGCCAACAAGATCGATACCGGGAACGCGCCGGGGAGCTCTAACGCTCCGCGATTTCTGGCGGCGGCATCCGATTATTCGATCGCCAATGGCGTGAACGGACGTCTGGGGCTTGCCCCATACAACTTGATGCCACCGATCCCGGGCTACAACCCTACGAATCCAGCGACGGATGCGGAGCAGTACATCGGAGCGATTCTGCCGATGAGCACCATTTCTTCGTTCACGACAGGTATGAATCCTCCCTTCTATAATCGTCGACCGCGCAGCCGTATTGCCAACATAACGGATGGGACCTCAAACACCTTCAGTTGGGTGGAAGACGCTGGACGTCCAGTACTTTACCGGGTCCGCCGCGCTGTTGCTGGATCGCGAGCAAGTGGTGCCGGATGGGCTGATCCCGACTCGGAGTTCTGGGTTGACGGCTTTTCCAATGATGGTGTGACTGCCTTGGGGCCTTGTGCGATGAATTGCAACAGTAGCAATGAGCTTTACTCTTTTCATCCCGGTGGCTGTATGGTTGCGATGTGCGATGGCAGCGTTCGCTTCCTGGCGGCCCAGACCCCACTTTCTGTCGTAGCGGCATTCGTCAGCACCCAACTTTCGGAGATCAATCCATCGGATGAGTGAGATCCTGCAGCGAATCCGTGGATCCTAGTGCTGCTATCGTGTCGCTGATCCTGCTAGCTTGACCTTGCTTGCAATGGCGATCTGCAAAAAACCACAAGTGAGAGTCGGAGCCGATTAGCTCCGACTCTCACTTGGAAGGTTCGGATTTCCATATTCCTTTCAATTTGATCGCAGCTTCAGGGTCGATTTCTCAGATCCTTCTCGTGATTGTCTTGCGGTCGCATCAGGAATGAGCCATTTTGTTGGCTTGCTGTGATACTTCGGGCGAGCTTCCCTCCGAGCAAACGAAGAGCTTGTCTGCGTGGCGTCTCGGACTCTTCGGCGACTTCCTGCCTGAGCATCATGAAGAACGTGCAACAGGTCTGGGTGCGACTGGAAATTCCTTTTGAAGAGTTCCTATGAGGCCAGAGCGAGTGGATCGGAATCGTTTGAAGAGGCTGACAGATTTGCCGAATGTGGGTAAAGCGGTCGAAGAGGATTTGCAGCGACTGGGATTCCGGGCGCCCGAGCAGTTGATTGGACAGTGCCCCTTTCGGCTCTTTCAACGTCTTTGCGAAATCACCGGCGAGAATCATGATCTCTGCATGCTTGATCTTTTCCTTTCGGTCGCTGATTTTCTCGACGGAAGTCCGCCGCGTGCCTGGTGGGAGTTTACACCGCTGCGCAAAAAGCTTTTTGCCGAGCGACCGGCCGACCAATCGCTGGCGTCCACTCTCGATTCGCTCGTAATTGCCTATTCCAAGATTCGATCGTTGAAGGAACCGCCAGATGGGATCACCTGAGGAGGATTATCGAGATGCCCCAATTTTGTATCCTGCGCTACAAATGATCGATTTGGTCTGTGAAGCATCCAGAGCGACTGGTGGTTATTCCAACCAGGTCCTCAGTCGCTGCAACGATCATTGCTTGCGACTTGCGGTGCTGGAAGGAGAGTATCCATGGCACGTCCATCCGTCGTCTGATGAGTTGTTTCTGGTGATGGAGGGGTGCTTGGAAATTGAACTTTCAGACGGGCGGCTGTATTGCCTGACAGCTTGGCAGAGTGTCACGATTCCTGCGGGAACGGTGCATCGAACGCGTGCGATTGGGCGTACGGTCAATCTCTGCTTTGAGTCGCTTGAGGCGGAAACGAAGTTTCTCGAGGCTAAGCGGGACGGAGAGTTGCCAAGGTGATTCCGGCGATTGCGGGGTCGGGAGTGCGGAAAAGCAATCGCAGTCGTTCGATCCCTAGCGTGGATGCTGGTCCTATCACGGTTGCGGGTGTCGGATTGCTCGAAGCCGGATGCGAATCACCAACACATTGCAAGCCGTTCTCGGATCGCAATAGGACTAAGGCGTCGTTCGGCCGAGAGTGAAGCTTAGGGCCTGAGTATTTTTTCTGCGGGATCGAAGTCTCTGAATATTTCTCTCAGGATGCCTCTTGTCTCTCTGGACTCTCGGTGTAATACTACACTAGGACACTAGCCCAGTGGGGCAGAGGGAGGCGTCATGTTTTTCTCGATCGATCCAAACAATGGGATCGCGATCTACGAGCAGATGGTTCGGCAGGTCAAATTCGCGGTTGCCGATGGCGTGCTGGTTCCGGGGCAACTGCTGCCCAGTGTGCGAACGCTGAGCGTCCAGCTGGCGATCAACCCCAACACGGTCGCAAAGGCATTTCAGCTGCTACAAGCCGATGGCGTTGCGGAATCGCTGAGGGGAAGGGGGCTGGCGATCTGCTCCGATGCCGTCGGCATCTGCCAGAAGGCTCGGCGATCCCTCCTCGAAGATCGACTCCGTTCCGCCATCAGCGAAGCGCTCCATGGCGGGCTTAGTTCCAAAGAAGTCCGTCGCCTGATGCTGGCCCAACTCGACCAGCTTGATGGCCAGGTCGCTACTGTCAGCTCCGTTCAACCACTTCCCGATCCGGTTTGAATCGCAGGTCCAAGAGTGGTGAGGCTTGCCGCATCCATCGGCACTATAGCCGTTTTTCCATCCTCCGAAGTTTTTCTGTCACCAGTTCTTTACCAAAGCCATCTTTTCCTCCACCACCATGGATCAGAGGTTTCGCGATGAATGATGTCATCCAAATCGATCAGCTGAAGATGCATTACCGAGGCTGTGATGCGCTGCGGGGAGTCGACTTGCGAGTCCCCGCCGGTACGGTCATGGCCTTGCTGGGAGAGAACGGGGCGGGGAAGACGACCATGATCCGGATCATGACAGGCTTTCAGAAGCCGACTTCGGGAAGCTGTCGCATCCTTGGTCTGGATCCGACTCAAGACGATCAGGCTCTTCAGTTGCGCCATCGCATCGGGTACGTTTCCGACGCTCCGGCTCTCTACGACTGGATGACGATCGGAGAAATAGGTTGGTTTGCAGCATCCTTTTATCCCGACGGGTTCATGGAGCGTTACCAGGCGTCGATCGAGCGGTACGGGTTGCCTGCTGGGCGCAAGATCCGACAGCTGAGCAAAGGGCAGCGGTCGAAGGTGGCACTTTCGCTGGCGCTAGCGCATGATCCCGAGCTGTTGATTTTGGATGAGCCAACATCGGGGCTCGACCCTATCGTCCGCCGCGAATTCTTGGAGAGCATGATCACGGTGGCGGCAACAGGGCGGACAGTGTTTCTGTCGAGTCATCAGATTGCGGAGGTGGAGCGGGTTGCGGACGAAATCGCAGTCATGCATCAGGGTAGGTTGCAGTTGGTGGGATCGCTAGCCGATCTCAAGGATTCCATTTCCATGGTGACGGTCTCCCTCAGCGATCCGTTGATTGCCCTGGCCGACCCACCAGCACCATCTGGCATCCTGGCCGAAATCTCTGAGGGGCGGCAGAAGCAGCTAGTGGTGCAAGTCGATGGGGAGGCGGCAGCGGACTTTTGGCGGTCTGCTCCTGGCGTGCTGGGGGTTGCATGCAGACCGGCCACGCTGGAAGAGCTGTTTGTCGCCTGCACACGCGGTGACAGTCTCTACAAGCGCCAGTCTTCCTCGTTGTCTCCGGCCAGTTCCAGAAACATGGAGGCCAGCCCCTCATGAGTTCCTTGGATTCGGTGAGTCATCCAAAGAGCATGTCATTAGCTACGGGAATCTCATCGCCCTGGTGGCGATCTCCGCTGCTATGGAAAGAGCTTCGGCAGGTTGCTCCTTTGGCGATTTTCGTTTTCCTTTTCGGAGGGGGGCTTCTTCTGTTAACTTTGGTAGCGGAAGCCTACAGTGGCAGGCTGAATGCCGCGCACTGGACAGGCCATCTAATGCCTTGGATGTCGCTTCCCATCTTCTTCGCTACTGGGGTTGGGGCCCTTTTGGTCGGCAGTGAGAAGGACAGTCGTACACTGCAGTGGCTGCAATCGCTGCCGATCAGCGCTAAACAGATCGCTTGGAACAAGACTATAGCGATCTTACTTTCTCTTGGAATGGTTGCAGCCTTATCGTTTCTCCTTTGGCTTCTATCTGGAGTCCTTCATGGAGTCTGGCCGTTGACGCATCCCAGCGCATCGATGGACACAGACAGCAGATGGATGTTTGCCATCAATTCCTTGGTGTCGCTCTTTCTTGCATTCGCCGGTTTTGCGTTTGCATGGCGATTCCAGTCGTCTTTTGTCGCATTGGCGATGCTGGTACCCGCTTCCCTTTTGGTCTGGCTGACCGCTTACGGGATCAGTTGGTTTTTCGATTACTCCCGGCCAGATCTCGGATCACGCTCCTACTTTGGGACGCTGCTGGTAGCAACCGTTGGGCTAGCTGTGGACAGTTGGCGACAGAGCCAGAGGTATCTGGGAGTAAGCCCTGGGGGGGCTGATGGATTCGATTCATGGCGCTGGCTGTTTCCATGGAAGCAGCCAGCAAACGCCGCATTGCTGGAGGAGCAAGGGGTATCGTGGCTGAAGCGAGAACCGGTCGCACCGCTCACCGGCATGCTGTGGCAGACGATTCGGCAGTACCGACTCTGGTGGGGCGCGGTGGCTCTTTTCGGAATCGCAGCGATCATTGCGTCCAGTCGCATTCCCTATGACACCCCAGGCTACCTGCTGCCACTGTCTCGATACGACACCGAAGTCGCTTCCACTTTGCTTTATCTGCTGGGTGTCGCCGTCTGCTGGCTTGGGGTTTTCGCTTACCAAGGGGAGAATATCCGCGATCGAGTCCGTTTTTACGCCGATCGTGGCGTTTCTCCGCGACTGCTCTGGGTGACAAGGCATTGGGTGCCTCTGCTACTTTTGATTGGCCTGACACTTGTTCGCTATCTTGCAAGAGGTTTCTCTGGGCTTTCGGGGGAATCGTTGCTGCCCGCGATGCGTGCGATGGATGCGGGGCGATTCCTGGTGATCGGTTTGGCGATCTACTCTGTGGGCCAGTGGGTATCGCAATGTGTGAATAGCCCCGTCGTGGCTACCGTGCTAGCGACTGTAGTAGCCAACGCGATGATCTTCTACTACCTGTTCGCCGTCCTCTCATTGGAAGCGCCATGGTGGTTGCTTCCGGTTCCGCCGCTCCTATTCTTTGTAGCGACGGCGTGGTTGATGCAGCCTTGGATGGAGCGAAAGATCGATTGGAGATTTAAGCTCCAGCAGGTAGCTTGGGCGGCCGTGGCGTTGGCGATTCCGCTTGTGCCTGGGACGATTGAGATATGGAACATGCCAAGGATGAAGGGGGAAGTGCGGCAGGAATTGACGGCTTTGGCAGGGACAGGTTTGGTGCAAGGCCGACTTGTCGATAGGTTGCCAAAAAGCATCAATTACTACGCCGATGCAGTGTCTCTTGAGTCTGTTCCTGGTGACGTGGCCGCCAATGAAACCTCCCGACGGCAATTGCGGGCCGATCTGATCCAGCGGGGATGGGATGCAGCGACGGTGAACCGATGGTTGGGGCGTGGCGGCATTCGGATCGGGATCACCGAAATGATCTCCCTGCGTAAGCAGTTGGAGGCGGAAGAGCAAAGCGAAGGTACGCAAGGCGCTACTTCACAGACAGAGTATCGATCGATGCTGTCGCATTTTCCCAAGCTGATCCGTGACTTGCGGGCGACTGGGACATTGCGACTGTGTGATGAGGCAGAGCAATTGGAAGTGGCCTTGTTGCATGAATGTCGGCTTGCGGAGTCGCGGCAGAGGATGGGTGACCGTTTGTTCTCGCAGGTGGCTCAAGTTCTCGGAGAAAGCGACCAACGAGATCAGGCCAGAAAAGTCGCTTTGGCCATCGCATGGATGGATTTGCAGCAGTCTCGGAAAGTTGGGACAACTCGCTGGGGAAAATCGCCAGGGGGATACGCTCCGGACCAGTTCTTCCGTTACGGATCTATTCAATCGGGTGGTCTGACGTCGCTGATTAACAATATAAGAATGATGCGGGCTTCCGAACTCTGGGCGCAGGATCTTTGGGACCTACTGAAGCTGAGCGGGGCGGAGGATCGTAAGCGGGCGCGAGTCGACTATACCAACAACTTGGGCCTTTTCCTGACACCTCCGGATCTCTACGACGATTTGGTTTGGTTGGGTGGGGATGCGACTACGAATTCTGCAATTCCCTGCCAGCACTGGCGAGGCGACTGGGAAGAAGCAGCCAAAGCGCTGGCGGGTATGCCATCGCGGTCCATGCAATCCGAAACGGAGGTGGAAAGTGGATCCTGAGATGAGAGCGGTAGCGAACCAATCTACATTGCAAAAGCACCCAGCAACTCCCCTCTGGATGATCAGTTTGATGGCCATCACCGTCTTAACGCTAATCGCTGCTGGAACGATCGCTGCGAGGGCATGGAGCGTTGAGCGGGCGGCGCAGGAAGAACTACATCGACTAGAGACCGAGACAAGCGAATCCTGGAAGACGGTGCTTGGATCGGAACAATCGATTGAGGATTGGATTGAGAAGCGAACCTCTAAACAGGACAGCCAGGAATGGATGGAGTTGTTCGCAGAATTGAGCAACCCCTATTGGAGGGCTCAGCTTCGATCGCTGTTGACGATTGGCGATCCTGTGCCATCTCAGGAAGAAGAGCGTACCACTACGATAAACGAGGCCGAATTGGAAGGGAATCCGATCGCAGATGTTTCCAAGGATCCTTCGCCGCGCGTAGCCTGGAAACGGTATCCCGACTTGGTTCAGAGGTTTGTCGGAGAACATGAAGAACTGGTTGGCAGAATCGAAAGACTTTGTGGTAGCGACCAGCTGGTCTACATTCCGCTAGTGGATCGCGGTGAGGGAACGTTGTTGGATGTGAATATTGCATCCGCATCCCAGCTGCTTTTTTTGGGCGTCGTGCAGGCGGTCGCCGAACGTGATCCACCAAAGGTGGCAAAGCGTCTGGAAGTGCTTGACCGGCTATGGCGAAAATTTGATTACTGGGGTTACCTGCCTTACTTCACCTATTTGATCACTGGCCTGCATTTGGCGATGGATCATCAGATGCTTCGCAAGGACGACCGCCATGTCTGGATCGATCGGATCGATGCATACGATAGTCAGGTGCTTGAGGCCATGGTGGCCGTGCAACGCAGATCGGACTTCGAACGATTTCGGAAAGAAGTGCCTGCGGGATTTGTGCCAAGTCTCCGACTGTCGATCTATCGTTCGATTTTTCAGCGGGATACCTATCGAATGGCCGACACGCTTTTGCATAATTTGAACTCCCAGAACGCGATGTTGCGCGTGCGCCATGATGGAGCGAAGGTTAGGTTGGCTCTTCTGGAATTCATAGACCGGAATCAGAGGGTACCGAATGATCTGATGGAATTGAGCACCCTAGGCATGCCGCTTGGAGGCATTGACTTGGGAGAGTTTTCCTACGAGCTGATGGACGACAAAACGGCGGTTTTCGATTACCGACCGAAGCGAATTAAGGTGCCAGATGAATACTACCCAATCGATACCCGAGTGAACCTGAAGGTGGAACCCTAGGGTGAGGGTTCGAGCAGGTGCAACGAGTCGGTCACTCGCTTGCGGTAGCCACCATCGCCAGATGGTGGATCTTATCGTATTCGCCCTGCTACTCAGCCGACCACTTCTTCGGTAGCCACCATCGCCAGATGGTGGATCGTTCCTGCCATGGAACATTTCATCCTCCACCGCTTGGGCGCGATGGCTACGTGGAAGAGGTTGGACCATCAACGGTTCCATCCAGCAGCCGAGTCTCCGGTATCGCTTTCGGATTATCGGATCGCAAAGAGCATGTCACCACGTCGAATCAGCAGTGTTCCTTGGGCGCTGACCGCCGCATAGAGCACGGCGCCACCACTAGCGGCAGGTGCCGACGAAGCGCCATCCTCCCAGGTGGTGCACGAAGCGATCTCTTTCGCCGAATCGAGGTTGACGATCGAGGTCGTACCCTTCTGGCCAAAAAGATACAGGTTCGCTGGAGTGACCAGAGGTGTTGCCCAGATACTACCGGCTGCGATTCTTTCAGCAGAAAGTTGCTTTCCGGTGGCGAGATCCAGTTGGTATAGGACGCCGGAGCGATTGACGATCCAGACCTTGCCATTGGCAACTGCAGGGCTGCCGAAGCTACTGGTTGCCTTATCGGCTTTCCATGCAAAATCGACTTCGAAACGGCCATCATCCGTCGGCTTGATTTCGATCAGGCCATTGGATGCTGCGGCATTTCCAGCGGTCTGCTCGCCACGGCCGTCCGATGCACCGATCAGGAATTTCCCGTCGGCCACGGGGATCGGTGTGCAGGTGGAGTTGTTAGCCAGACCGGTGAATTCCCAAAGCTTCTTTCCGTCGGTGGTGTCGTATCCAGCGATGCGGCCCGAGGCGCTGCAGACCAGTTGTGGTTTCCCAGCGACCGAAATCAACCTCGGGCTGCTCCAGCTAGTCGATCCAACGCCAGACGCCTTCCAGAGTGTCTTTCCTGTTTTCTTCTCGATCGCCAGAACGTAAGGCTCCTGCTCCCTCTCGACCCAGACATATAGATTGTTTGCATCTTGCTCCAGGGAAGCCGCCAGTCCGTGGCGCGCTTTGATCGGGCCATCGGCGTCTACCAGATTGCGTTGCCAAACCAGTTCGCCTGATCGGGACAATGAGGCAACGATGCCTCCTTCGAAGCTGACGAAGAGACCCGTAGCATCGATCACTGGACTAGGGGCGGCTCGACTGACGTAACTGTTGCTTTCTTCAGGGGAAGGATTGGAAAAATCTTTCTGCCATCGCTTTGATCCGTCGACAAGGCTGTAGGCCGTGACGTGGTAGGTTTCCTTGTTGGGGCCGCTGACGGAGGTCAGATAGACCTCGTTTTCGGCGACCACCGGGGTCGACTGGCCGTAGCCTTCCAGAGCCGCTTTCCAGGCGATCCCCTTGCCCGATGCATCCCACGATTCGGGAAGTTGTTCTACCTGCAATTGCCCCCCATTCTGAAAGCCGCTCCAAATTTCCTCGGCGTTCATTCTCGCAGGAAGCAGAAGGCATGAAGCGATCGATCCGATTGCAAGGAATCGAACTGTGTGAAGGCAAGGTGCGGAAGGACGTAGGGCCATGCGTAGGAGACTCCTGGCGGCAGGGATGAAAGGAAGGAGGGCGATTGATGCCTAATTGTAAGCTATTTGCTGCATGGTCGTCCCGCGACTATCTTGCATCCACGGCACGTTTGTGAGAAACGACAGACCCCTGCACAATCAATCCCAATCAACCAATGGCAATCCCAATCAACCAATGGGACATTGGCGTCTTTAGATCATGCTTGTGGAAGTTGCCTGAGCCAACCGAATACCTAGTGTCCGTACAATTGAGGGTGAATCAGCATCTCCTGGATCACTTCACTTGCCAATTGATGCCACCAACAGCGATGATTATCAACGATCTCCTATTCGGTCGCTCGCAAAATCCGAAAACCAATTGCTGCACCTATCACCTCATTCTCTGGCCGAAATCTCGCTCGGTTACACTTTTCCATGTCGGAGAATTGGCGGCTTGAAGTCATTCTGGCATCCGCATCATGGTCTCTGGCATCTGCGCATCTTCGCTTGGTTCCGTTCGATTGTCTCAGTGATCAGTCTTCCGCCTTATGGACAATTTGAATGAGGTACGAACTGAATGTCGATTGAGGATTTCAAGTTTTATGGCTCCCTGATATGCGGGGGGATATGTTGTTTCGTCCTTGGTGTTTTGCTGTTGTTGATTCCCGGTGTGCCGTGGTGGCGCGCGATCGCGTCATTTCCCCTTGGAATGCTTTTCTTCGGTTTAGCCTTCCGCTGCTACATTCAGTCTCAGGATTCGAGCCAACAATCAGAACACGAGGAATGAAATAGTTTAGGCGGATCGCTCTACCCAATGAGGACTGGCGTGTTGCGATTGAGTATCGATGTGATGCCGTTGCTTTATCATGTCAAGGTAAGAAGTGTTTTCTGGGCATCTTGGTTGCCGTAGCGTTGGCAATCGAACCGTGCGACTGCGAGCCGCTGTGGCGTGGATCGCATTCTGAAAAAATGATTCTTTGCTTTGCCTGATGTTCGGCGAATCGCAGAGGGATTCGTACCCAATTGATGATGTTGTCTGGCGTCTTACCTCCATTTATTTTGATGCGAATTGTTTACAGTATCGGGACATCGGAAAGGTAGGTTTCCGGAGCATGAATGAATGACGCGTTGGCTAAAAATCGAACGGTTTGACCCCCAGGCTTTCACGGAATTTGATGGGACCGAGGTGGTAGTCACTCCCTCTATGGTCTTGTTCTGGAAGCCACCTAACCCATTTGGTCAGTGGACTGAGTCACCGTTCGTCATCGACGACATTTTCTACAATTGCGCCGAACAGTTCATGATGGCGGAAAAGGCGCGATTATTCGGTGATCGGGAGATCGAGTTGCAGATTCTTCAGGCGATGGAGCCGCGCAAGCAAAAGAAGTTGGGACAGCAGGTCACTGGCTTTCGCGACGATCTCTGGATGGTTAACCGCTGTGACATTGTCTTCCGGGGAAATATGGCGAAATTCACACAGAATCCCTCGCTGCGCGAGGTACTGTTGCAGACTGGCGATCGCCAATTGGTGGAAGCCAGCCCGCTCGACAAAATCTGGGGAATCGGGTTGGCAGCGAATGATCCCCAGGCCTACGATCCTTGCCAATGGTTAGGGGAGAATCTGCTGGGAATGGTATTGGAACGCGTTCGTGATCATTTGCGATCCAGCGTCTGACTTTCGCTCAGATGGAGTCCCTGCCGGATAATTCAACCTTATTGAACCGATGGATGGAGAGGTGCAGGAAGATGGTGGATGCGGGTGCTTGGAGCCGGTTGGGAGATGGGGAAAGGATGGAATTCAATCGGTTGCGGCCGCTGCTTCCGGCGGCTCTTCAAAGCCTTGGAATTCAGGATGGCTTCGAATTCAGTCAGGCATGGTTGGTGGAGACCCTGGGCGACGAGAGTTGGTGCATCTCCAATGGACGGGACAGGTTGGAAGGAGTGGTTTCGAAGTCGCGTGCGGTGATCGAAGCTCTTTTTTCGGACATTGTTCAAAATCTCAACCGCTAAACGTTCGAGAACTGGTTGTTCTAATTTTCGACTCGATAGCAAGCCGAATTTTCCGTCGATTGGCCGGAAGTCTTCAAGCACAAATTCGAGATGCTTGGGGGGCATTGCCGAGAGCTATCTGTACGCGATCGATGAAGAGAGAAGGAGTGACCGCAGATGGAGGAGCCTTATTTTGCCAAGTACTTGCGGCGCATCGAAGGAACAGGCGACCTGGTAGCACTGCTAGAAGAGCAATCGGATCGGTTTCTCAAATGGTCTGATGGCGTGTCGGCAGAGGAAGCTTTGGCAGTGCATCCTCCCTATCGCTGGACTTTCTGCGAAGTAGTGAATCATCTTTCGGACTGCGAGCGGGTGTTCGCGTACCGGGCATTGTGGTTGGCCAGGATAGGCGGTGGGGAACTGCCGTCGTTTGACGAGATGGCGTTTGCTGCCAATGCCGGGGCTAAAGAGATTTCCTGGAAGAAGCTCACCGAGGAATTTCTTGCTGTACGATCTGGCTCGATCTGGTTGTTCGAGAATCTCCCAACCCGAGGGTGGCTTGGGCGTGGACGAGCGGCAGGATTCGATGTGGATGTTCGGATGCTTTGCGCGATGATTTGTGGCCATTTCGATCATCATTTCGATATTCTTCAGCAGCGCCGAAGTGGTGTTCTGTAGACTTTCATCATCGGAAACTACGAAGATAGGTTCATCATGGTCGGACGGACCTAAAAAGGTCCCTGCGTTCTTATGTCGAGATGAAAGACGGAAGAAGGTCTTGCGATTCCAGGATGAGGATCGGGAGGATCCATGGTGAAGATTTCCTCGGCGGCACCCATGCGATGGTTTTCCTTGGCTGTATCCGCCCTGCTGCTTTATTCTACGATGACGCGGATTGGTACTGGTGGCGAGTGCAGCGCCTACCGAATGGCAGCTTTTTCTTGCGATGTCACTCCTCCGATCGGCCACAGTCTGTCTGCCAGTCTTGGAGTGTCTGCGGTGACGAGCATCGCTGATCCGCTGATGGCTTATGGCTGGATCTTATACGGCGAGGGGGAACCGGTGGTGTTGGTGTCGGTCGATTGGTGTGGCATCGGCAACGAAGCACACGATGGCTGGCGCACCCAAATTGCGGAAGCCGCAAGGACAACGCGAGATCGGGTTCTTGTCTGCACCATTCATCAACATGATGCACCCCTGGTCGATTGGAGAGCAGAGCAGCTTTTGGCAGGTGTCGATCAACCAGGGAAGGTGGTCGATTTGTCCTGGCACGAATCGGTGCTGGAGCGAGTGTCCGAGGTGGTTGGAAGCGCAGCAGATCGGTCGGTCGAAATCAGCCATGTGGGCGTTGGGGAATCCGAGGTGGAGCGGATTGCATCGAATCGTCGAATTTTCGGGACCGATGGCCGAGTGGTTCGTTTTCGAGGTAGTGCCAGCCAGGATCCAGCGCTACAGGAAGCTCCTGAGGGGCTCGTCGATCCAAAGTTGAAGCTGATAAGTTTTTGGAATCAGGAGCAGCCGATCGCGTCACTGGCTGTCTATGCGACGCATCCAATGAGCTTTTATGGAAAAGGAGAGGTCTCCAGCGATTTTGTTGGATTAGCCAGGAGATGGATGGAAAATGAAGTTTCCCGAGGGGTGCATTTTTATGCCAACGGCTGCGGCGGCAATTTGGCGGCGGGGAAGTACAACGATGGATCGCAGGCATCCCGAATCGAATTGGCGGAGAGACTGCACCGAGCCTGGGTATCGGCCTGGAAGTCGACTCGCAAGACCCCGTTGGAGATCGCCAGATTCCATTCGGCGAATATGAACCTTCTTCCAAGAGAGGAAATCGGCTTTCGCCAATCGGACTTTGAGAGGCTGCTGCGGAACGAAGATGCCGCCCTGTCGGAAAGAGTGCGAGCCGCATTTGGGTTGAGTTGGTTGAATCGTTGTACCGATCTGCAGCATGGATTGGACCTACCGATGATCGATTTTGGAGTTGCCAAATTGCTTTTGTTGCCTGGAGAGCCGTTTGTCGAGTACCAGCTGTTTGCTCAGCAGGCAGCGCCCGATTCGATGGTGTTTACGTTGGGCTACGGGGATTACGGTCCTTGCTACATTCCCTACGACAAGGCGTACGAAGAAGGTGGGTATGAGCCGGGGGCTTGGTCTTTTGTGGGGCCGGGCGTAGAGAGGAGGGTTCAAGCCGCAATCGATGACGTGCTTTCGGACGAGCGCAAGCCGTTGAGGTGATGGTACGAGACGAAGCTCAATCCCGTTGGGCGTCGAAGCGATGGAAGAATGGAGTCGGGGCTGGATCGATCCGACGGGAGATGGATTGGGGTCGAGTGATGATCGGGGCACTGGCCAGCCAATATGTGATTTGGGACCGCAAGAGTGTACTTGGAGCCGCCAGGAAACATGAGAAAGTCACGAACCTCGCGCATGCTTGCAACCTGGGTTTTAACGCTTGTTGGTTTCAGCACGGGGGAACCATTGCGTGGGCAGTCGGATCAGCAGATCATCAACAGCATCGGGATGCAGTTGAACCGCGTGCCCGCCGGCACCTTCAAAATGGGATCGGTTCGAGGGAATCCAGATGCCGATCTGGATGAAGCGCAGCATGAGGTGACGATTACGAAAGATTTTTTTCTTGGTGTCTATGAAGTCACGCAGTTTCAGTATGAGAAAGTGATGGGTGAGAACCCCAGCCAGTTCCGGATCGGAGTGGAGGGTTTGGCTGCGAGTGATTATCCGGTCGAGCAGGTTTCTTGGGAGGATGCGAGGGTTTTCTGCGAGAAGCTAAGCGAATTGCCTGAGGAGCAGCGGGCGGGAAGGGTATATCGATTGCCTACGGAGGCGGAATGGGAGTTGGGATGCAGGGCGGGTACGCAGACCGCCTTCAGTTTTGGAAACGAAGTCAGAAAGCTGGCAGAGCACGCGTGGTATGAAGCTAACTCAGAGGGACGGACACACAAGGTGGGGATGAAGAAGCCAAACCTTTTGGGGCTTCATGATATGCACGGGAATGTATGGGAGTGGGTGGCCGATTGGTACATCGAGCATCGGGTGCAATCTGTCACTGACCCACGAGGGCCAAATCGAGGCACGGATCGGGTCTACCGTGGAGGTAGCTGGAATTATGGCCCTGGCTACTTGAGGTCGGCTAATCGAACTGCGACCCGGTCGGACTTTAGCGGATTCGAGTTCCTTAGCATTGGCTTTCGCGTTGCGCTCAGTCCGGAAGAGATCCAACCGAGAGGGGAAGAAACGAAGTCGCCCGGACAAGAGAAATGATGGCTCATTTTCCTGTTTTTCGGGGATCCATATCGAGGCGGAAGAGCGATATTGCGTTGTCGTGCAGGATGCGGCTTTGGTCTTCGATAGGCAATTGCAACTGGTGAAATGGCTCAAGGATCTCCTGAGGCTGCACCCATGGATGATCGCTCGAAAAGAGCAGCTTGTCGACTCCACAAAAGTCGATCGCAAACCGCATCGCTTCCGGCAGCGGAGAGACGATATCCATGTAGATGGAACGAAGGTACTCGCTTGGTTTTCGTTCCAGGTTCTGAGGGCCGCGTTTGAGGACATGGATCTGGTGGTCCATGCGGCCGCAGATGTAGGGGAGAGTTCCGCCAAGATGCGGACAGACTACCTTCAGCTTTGGATGTCGGTCTAGAAGCCCGCTGGCGATGATGCGCGCCAGTGCGATGGTGTTTTCGAACATGTTGCCCAGCGTGCTGGTCAATTCGTATCCTTTTACCTGTTCGGTGGTCATTGGTTTGGCTGGGTGAAGCAGGATGGGGACGTTGAGTTCCTCGGCGCGTTGGAAGAGCCAATGGAATTGTGGCTCATCGCACCAGCTTCCAGCGAGGTTCGAGTAGAGCAGTATGCCGACGAAGTGAAGCTTCTGGACGCACCGATCCAGTTCGTCCGAGGCGGCTTTCGGGTCTTGCAGCGGCAGGGTGCAAAGCCCACGGAATCGAGAGGGGTGCTGAGCGATCACGTTGGCCAGCGAGTCGTGAATGAGGCGGGCGATCTCAGGGCCGTCGTCGCCGAACCACTCGGGGCCGGGATCGTTGCTGCTCAGCAGAGTCATCGCGATGCCGTTGGCATCCATGGCCTCCAGTTTCGATTCCACTCGGGTGTAGGTGGCTGGGATTTTGCGAAGCCAGTCACCCATCTTCAGAATCGGTACACCGTTCTGGTCGATCACCAGGGGGTCCGTCTTTCGAGATCGCATGACCTGGATGACTTCGGGAAAAAACAGATGGCTTTGGCAATCGACCAGCCCATGAAGGATCGGCGCTGAGGCAGTTTCGAGAGCTGTAGCCGCAGCGACAGTTGTCGTGGAGTCTGGGATTGCGGAGGCTCCGGTCACTGCGAGGAAGGCGCGGCGGTTGGAAGCAAGGGACATGGGAAGAGCCTCGCGGGATAAGGGGAAGCGCGAATCGGGAGAGACGGGAGTCAGGGGTTGAATCTAACGTCGCTGGTAGTGATTTGTCTTGTGAGAGGGGGATTGCCGTGAAGAAAATCCCTTGGCTCGGGGAAGGCGATGGGCATGCTCGCCCCAAACCACATTGCGCAGGAACAGCGAAGAAACGATTTTGAAGGCACGGAAAAAGCATGCAGATGACTTTTGGGGAAAAGGGGCCAGCAAGCTATTGTTTTAGGCCATTGCTAGGTCCCTCCGACAATTCCGCGGTTCAGTGGTTGAAGTGCCACCGACTATTACACAACGGTGTTATGCCGGAATTGCTACTAACGCTTCGCGGTACGGCGCCAGCCGTTGGATAACCCTCTACGGGGGATTCCCTGCGGATGAAGAAAAGCGACTGCAAAACAAAGTAGTTCTCGAGGGAGCGAAAACAGCGAGTCTCGTCTCCTCTTGCCCCAAACTACCCATCTTTGCAGGCGTCGCGGGCGCTGATGTGGGGCGTTAAAATCGGGACTTCGCCGGGGGGTGAGCTGGCGGTTCCGATTTGGCGCAAGGAGGGATTCAATGACCGATCGTCGATTTGTTCATTTGCACTGCCACAGCCATTACAGCCTTTTGGACGGTGCCAGTACGATTGATCGATTGGTGGAGCGGACGCAGGCTTTGGGGATGAATGCGTTGGCGCTGACCGACCATGGCAACCTGCATGGTGCGCTGGAGTTCTATACCAAAGCAAAAGAGGCCGGCATCAATCCGATTCTTGGATATGAAGCGTATGTGGCGCCGAAGGGGCGGCGTGATCGAGAGGCGTCCAGCAGCAAGGAAGCGTCATTCCACCTGACGCTTCTGGCGAAGAATCGAACTGGATTTCGGAACCTGATTCAGCTTGCTTCGCATGCCAGTTTGGAAGGGTTCTACTTCAAGCCGCGGATTGATAAAGAGCTTTTGGAGAAGTACCACGAAGGGCTGATATGCCTCAGTGGATGTATTTCCAGTGAATTCTCCCGAGCGATCGTGCATGGTGCGAATCACGCTCAGGCGCGGCGCGAAGCGATGGAGGTGGCAGGTTGGTTTCACCGGCTGTTTGGCGATCGGTACTACATCGAAATCATGAACAGTGGTTTCGAATTGCAGAAGCTGCATCTGGAGGCGGCGGTCGATATCGCCACGCAGATGGGGTTACCGATGGTGGCGACCTGCGATGCCCACTACGTTGAAAAAGAAGACGCCGATGCCCAAGATCTGCTGCTGTGCATCAACACCGGGAAATTTAAGACCGATCAGAACCGCATGCGGATGGATGTGCAGGAGTATTACCTGAAGTCGCCTGAGCAGATGTATGAACTGTTTTCGGGGCTTGAGGAGTCGGTCAGCAATTCGCAGCGGATCGCCGATCAGGTGGAGATCGACCTGGAACTGGGGAAGCGACACTTTCCTTCCTTTGCAACTCCAGGTGACAAATCGGCAGATGATTATCTGCGGGAACTCTGTCTGTTGGGGCTGAATGAAAGATATTTGGGCAATGAGGAGATGCGGCCTGGGGGGCAGTTGGCTCAGGTCGTCATGGATCGACTGGACCGGGAACTTGGGGTGATCAGTCGACTCGGGTTTTCCAACTACTTTTTGATTGTGTGGGACTTCGTGCGCTATGCGAGGGAGCTGGGAGTTCCGGCGACGGCTAGAGGCAGTGGTGTCGGTGCGTTAGTCTGCTACGGGCTGTACCTTAGCCATGTCTGCCCGATCAAGTACGATCTTCTGTTTGAGCGGTTTTTGGACGAAAACCGCAAGGAAGCGCCCGATATCGATATCGATTTCTGCAAGGAACGCCGGGCGGAGATCATCAAATACGTCAAGGACAAGTACGGCGAGCAGAACGTGGCTCAGATCGGGACCTTTGGCACGATGGCTGCCAAGGCGGCAATCAAGGATGTGGGCCGGGCTTTAGGGCTGCCGCTGCAGCGCGTGGTGCAGGTCGGGGAGATGATCCCTGACGAACTGAAGATCACGATCGATAAAGCTCTAGAGAAAAACGAAGAGCTTAGGCAGCTCGCCGAGAGCGACGAGGATGTGGGGCAGCTGATCTACTACGCGCGGAAACTGGAGGGATTGGCTCGCAACGTCGGCACGCACGCTGCAGCAGTGGTGATCGCCGACCGACCGCTGACCGAATACGTTCCACTTTGTCGTGTGACGGGAAAGACCGACATCATCACCCAGTGGTCGATGGGGGATGTCGAGTCGGCTGGCTTGCTGAAGATGGACTTCCTTGGGCTACGCAACCTGACGATTCTCTCCCATGCAGTCGATTTGATTCAGCAGTCTCGTGGCGAGACGATCGATCCGCTGAAGTTTCCGCTGGAGGATCAGGCCACATTTGCGCTGTTGCAGCGCGGGGAGACGAAGGGGGTTTTTCAGTTGGAAAGTGGCGGCATTCGCGATTTGCTGCAGAAGATGAAGCCGGACCATTTTCGCGACATCATCGCAACCAATGCGCTCTATCGGCCGGGTCCGCTGGAAGGAGGGATGGTTGAGGACTACGTAGCCGTCAAGCACAACCGCAAGAAGGCGGTCTATGCGCATCCGGTTTTGGAGTCGATCCTGGCGGAAACGCATGGGGTGATGGTGTATCAAGAGCAGGTGATGCGGATTCTGAATCGGTTGGGTGGAATCGAGCTGGCGAAGGCATACACCTGCATCAAGGCGATCAGCAAAAAGAAGAAGTCGATCATCGACGAGAATGCGGAGAAATTCCTGGAGGGTGCCGTTGCCAAAGGAATGGGCAAGGCTGAGGCAAAAGAGTTCTGGGAAATGATTTTGAAGTTTGCCGGTTATGGATTCAACAAAAGCCACTCCACCGCCTATGCACTGATCGCTTACCAGACAGCCTATCTGAAGGCACATTATCCCACAGAATTCATGGCGGCGCTGTTAACCGGCGATATCCCGGGGCGGAACTTCAAGCAGAAAGATTCGCTGGTTGAGCATATCGAAGACTGCCAACGGATGGGGATCGAGGTACTGCAACCCAATATCAACCACAGCGGCGTGGGGTTCGTCGTCGATCAGGGAAAGATTTACTTTGGACTCAGCGCCATCAAGGGATGTGGTGGTGCCGCTGCAGAGTCGATTGTGGAGGAGCGGCGCAAGAATGGTCCGTTTCGGGATCTCTGGGATTTTTGTGAGCGGGTGGATCCATCGGCCTGCAACCGGGCCGCGATCGAAACATTGATCAAGGCCGGAGCGTTTGACTGCCTTGGTGGGGCACGTTCGCAGTGGATGGCGGTGCTGGATAAGGCGATATCTGCAGGGGCCAGCAAAATCAAGGACCGAAAGATAGGACAGAAGAATCTGTTCGACGCCTTCGAGCAGGAGGATGATGGGGCCGCGACAAAGACGCAGTCCCTACCTGCAATCTCCGAGTTCCCCGAGAAGGAGAAGCTGGCATTTGAGAAAGAGGTGCTGGGTTTTTATTTTTCGTCGCATCCATTGGAGCCGTACCGAGCGAGCCTGACGGCCTACACCAACCAGAGCACCAAAAGTTTGCGGACGCTGCAGCACCGCGAGGAAGTGATGGTCGGCGGAATGATTGGTGCGATCAAACTGGCTCATACCAGAAACCCCAAGCCGGGGGCTCCTTCGAAGTATGCCAATTTCGATTTGGAAGATTTGGAAGGAGTAGTGCGCTGCATTCTTTGGCCCGATGGATTTGCCGACCAGGGGGAGATGGTCAAGGCCGAGTCGGTGGTCTTGATCAAAGGCGCAGTCGATCGACGCAGTGGAGATGAAGCAAATCTGATCGTCAATGAAATCATTCCGATCGAAGAGGCGGCTCATCGCTTCACGACAGGGCTCCGGATCGACATCGAAGAATCGTTGCATGGGGAAGCCGTTCTGCCTGCATTGGACAGCATCCTGAAGGGCTATCAAGGGACGCAGACGGTGGTGATGGTGCTTCGCCTGGCTAGTGGGGACAGTGTTGCGATTCGAAACAACAAGCATCGAGTGGAGGTGGTGCCTGAACTTCGAGCGAGGTTAGACGACCTTCTTGGTCCTAACAGCCATCGATTGATCGCAGCCAAACCGGAACGCTCCGGGCCACCGCCAAAGAAAAAATGGCAGAAATAGGGAGTCCGGTGATTGCAGGCTGCGCTCGAGCGAATTGGAGAGAGCGGCGGTCTCTTCGGCTCAACCCGCTGCTATCTCCACTGGACTAGGTGTTGGATCCTACTTCGGCGATTGATTCGGAAGAGAAGGTAATGCGATGCGATGCCCCTACTGCCAACGCGATAACGACAGCGTCCGCGACTCCCGATCCGTCGACGATGGGAAAGCGATTCGACGTCGGCGTCAGTGCAATTTTTGCAAGCGGCGATTCACCACTTTTGAGCGAGTGGAAGGATCGTTGCTGGTGGTGAAAAAGTCGGGGGAGCGTGAGCCATTCATTCGCGACAAGATCATCCGTGGCTTGGAGCGGGCTTGCTGGAAGCGTTCGATTTCGGCGACCAAGATCCAGCTGATGGCAGAGATGGTCGAGCAGGCCATCATGGAGGAGAACGAGCTGGAAGTTCCCAGCCGGTTGATTGGCGAAAAGGTGATGGAGTTGCTGGCGGTGGAAGACCAGGTGGCTTACGTCCGATTCGCAAGTGTCTATCAGTCGTTCCAGAACGCTGACGATTTCGTTCGGGAGCTTCGTCCAATCTTGAAGAAGCCAGGACGCAAATTGCCGGAGGTGCCTCGTGGTAAGCGAGGCGAGAAGGGCGCCCGCGAGGATGCGGATGAGGAGTAAAAGATGGTTGCTGGCGAAACCGGAGACCTTGGTAGCCACCAGCTCTTGGTAGCCATCGCTGCCAAGCGGGATGACTTTGGGAAACCTCTTGATGCAAGCGAACCACCATCTGGCGATCGTCAGTACTGGCGGGAGCTGTTCATTCCTCCGGGTTCGCTTTTCCGCCTCAGCAGGGCAGGCCACCCAAAAGAGCCTCCACAAAGCCGCTGCCGCAACGGATCGAATGCTCCGCAGCAATCTGTGCGAATCGAAGTCGGATGATTTCCGACGCGAGATTCAGGCTCCTTTCGGCTCGTAGCGATTGATCGTCGTCGATGATGCGGCCCGAGTGGGTGACGTAGCGGAGTTTTCCCAGGGGTCGGTAGTCGTAGCGCGACAGGTCTTGAAAGCGTTCGCCGATCAGCGGAAGCGAAGTCAGCACGCGGAGGAGACCATCTTGGGAGGGAGGAAGATGTGGGACGATATCGTTTCCGTACTCATAGCGGGTGTGATCGATCCGCCGGCTATAGGCATCCTGAAACGCTGCATTCGCCGGCTTGGCCGAAGCGTAGGTTACGACTTGAAGTTCCAGGTCAGGGAAGCGTTGAGCCACGCGCCAAGCAAAGAGAGAAGCGAGGGCACCACCTTTGCTGTGGCCCGTTAGTAGCAGAGAGCGTCTGCGGCGACTGATCGCATCGCTCAGTTGCTCCATCACCGGTTCCACCAATGGCTCTAGAGCTTGGTAAAACCCAGAGTGGACTTGTCCGGGATAGTGGATGGCCTCGATCGGCTGGGCATCGAATGCTTGAAGCCAGTCAATCAGATTAGGGATGTTCTGTGGGTCCCATGGCAAGGTGCCACGAAACGCCACCACCCATCCATCCTGGCTTTCGCCGAATAGGCAAGCGTTGACTTGGTCTTTGTCCCCGAACAACACCTTGGGAGGGGCAATCCATCCTGACCCGCGGAAGAACTCCACCTGGTCTCGCTCTTCCAATATCCCTTTTTGACCACGTATCGCGTAAGTGAGTGCACTGGAGCAGAGCAGGCGACCTTCGACCGTTTTTGCTGCCATAACATTCCTGAGATCTTCGAGTTTCCAAAACGGCACAGGAGTAGGAACAGGATTGGATCGCCTCATCATACCAATGTCGAACCGATTCGGTACGGTTTCCTCCCTAGGTCCGAATTGGAGTTGTTTATGCGGGAGCAATGGTTGGCTGGAGCTACTAAGTCTGGGCGGAGGATGGGGGGAATCGGCGCTGCGACTGAATGGGCAAAATGGTACACTGCTTTTGCGTTGCTCATCGAGTTTCGGGCGATGACATGGACAACCGGATTTGCAGGGAGAGAAGGGATCCAGATGAGGAAGCATACGGCCACGATCCGTCGTGTCGGAATACTATTTGCGGGCGGACCGGCTCCTGGGGCCAATGCAGTGATTTCGACTGCTGCCGTTGCGTTTTGTAACGCTGGCATCGAAGTACTCGGCATCAAGCACGGCTATTCGAAGTTGGTGGAATTCGGTCCGGACAGGCCGCTCAGGGAGGGGGATGATTTCATTCGCATCACCCATGATGTGTTGCACCACACCCGCACATCCCAGGGCATCATGATCGGTACTGCTCGCACCAATCCCGGCAAAATGGTGTCGCATCCTGATCACTTGAATGACCCCGAAAAATCAGCACCCTTGCGTCGGGTTGACCAAGCGTTGAGGTCGTTGGGGGTCGATGCGCTGATCAGCATCGGTGGTGACGATACACTGAAGACCGCCAACAAGATGATGATGCTACAGGATCATCTTCCTGAGGGGACATCCAAGATTCCCGTTATTCATCTTCCCAAGACGATCGATAACGACTATTCGGGTATCGACTTCACCTTCGGTTACTTCACCGCAGTCGAGACGCTGGCCAGTGAGATTCGCAATCTGAATCATGACGCATCGGCCGGGCAAGCTTACTTCCTTTGCGAAGCGATGGGACGCAGTGCCGGGTGGCTTGCCTACGGCGCAGCGATCGCCGGTGAGGCGTGCTTGGTGCTGAGTGTTGAAGACATCCAGGGATCTCTACGTGCAACCGAAAAGATTACCGACTCGACGACCGGCAAGACCAGGGAACGGCCGGTGATGGTGATGGAAAGTGTCGTCGATCGCATGGTCAAGACGATGCAGATGCGACAGAAGCAGGGACGCAACTATGGCGTCATCGTGATCGCTGAAGGGTTGGCCGAGTACCTTCCCAGCAAAAACCTAGAGGGGATTCCTCGAGATGACCACGGACACATTTCGATCGCCAACATTCAGATTGGTCGTATGTTGGCGGAACTGGTGGCAGCGGAGTACAAGAAACGTACGGGCAGTTCGCGGAAAGTAACACCTTTGCAACTGGGCTACGAATCGCGATGCGCCCCGCCTCATGCTTTCGACATCATGCTTGGGTCGCAGATCGGTGCCGGTGCTTACCGTGCCTTGATTGAAGAACGGTTTGCGGGTGTCATGGTCTCCGTCGGTGGGCAGCTGGATCTCAGTTATGTGCCGTTTGAGCAGTTGGTGGATCCAGAGACGCTGGTGACCAAGGTGAGATTCATCCAGCCCAAGAGTGACTTCCATCGATTGGCTCGGTTCCTGGAAACTTGCGGGGAAGATTGACGTGGCGAAATGCGAGATTCGGCCAGCGACGGACAGGAAGACCCGCAAGGACTTCATCGGCCAGCTGTGGGATATCTATCGAAATGATCCTTGCTGGGTGCCGCCGCTGATCGGCAATCAGATGGAACTGGTCGGGTTTCGTTACCATCCATTTCACGATCAGAACCAGGTGGCGAATTTTGTCGCCTACCAGGGGAACCGGCCGGTCGGTCGTATTACCGCGATCGTCAATCGTGGGCACATCGACCGGTATGCGGAAAACCGAGGTTTTTTTGGGTTCTTCGAATCAATCGACGATCGGGATGTCGCGAGGGGGTTGTTCGATGCAGCCTTCCAGTGGCTGAAGGCTCAAGGAATGGACTCCATCCGCGGCCCGGTTAACCCGTCGCTCAATCATGACATCGGTTGCCTAGTATCTGGCTTCGATACCCCACCGACCTTCATGATGGCACACAACCTCCCCTACTACGAATCGCTGATCCTTGATTCGGGATTTGCCAAGTCGCAAGATGTCTTCTCTTTCGAAGGAGATATCTCGATGCTGGATCGGCTTGATCCAAAACTCGATTTTGTCATCCAGGAGCTACAGCGACGATTCAATGTTGTTGCTCGCCGCATGGATACGCGCAAGCTGGACTCGGAAGTCGCACTTTTCCTCGATATCTACAACAAGTCGCTTCAATCCACTTGGGGCTTTGTCCCGCTGTCCGATGCCGAAGTCCGCTTCATGGCCAAAGGGCTGAAGATGTTGATCGAGCCGGATTTGACGACGATTCTGGAGGTAGACGGTAAGCCAGTGGGAGCAGGGCTTGGTCTGCTGGATTACAACCCTAGGATCAAAAAGATTCAGGGACGGTTGTTTCCTTTCGGTTTCCTGCACTTGCTTTTAGGGCGAAAGAAGCTGCATCGCGCCAGAATGATGTGCACCTACGTCCTGCCGGAGTGGCAGCGTTGGGGGCTTGGGCTACTGCTGCTTGAGCGGATGCGGCCCGATTGCTTGGCTCGAGGAATCAAAGAAGCGGAGTTTTCCTGGGTGCTGGAGAGCAACCATCTATCGCGCGGTAGTTTAGAGCGAGGCGGAGCGAAGTTGGCCAAAACCTATCGAATCTACGATAGGAATCTCTAGCTTTTTCGCGTCGAAAGCGCCCGAGAGATACGCATGCAATCAGTCGCCGCCATCTGCGGATTCGACGTCATTGGATTTCTTTTTATTGCCGGACTTTTTTCCTTTGGTCGACTTGTCGGAGCGGCCTGACTTCTTCTCGTTCCCTGATGCGATCTCCCGTTCCAAGGTCTGAATGTATTCCGGAAATTTCGCCAACTCTTCAGCAGGAACTTCCGGGAACTTCAGATCCATTTTCTGAAGATGTTGGGTAATGATGTCGGCTACGACGGCACGTGTGTACCATTTGTCGTCCGCAGGGACGACATACCAGGGGGCTGCCTTCGTACTTGTCGCCGGTAGCATCGCGTCGATCGCTTCCTCATACTTGTCCCACAGAGCCCGCTCCTTCAGATCCCCAGCGTTGAATTTCCAATGCTTGGAGGGGTCCGTCAATCGTTCCAGCATCCGCTTCCTTTGCTCTTTCTGAGATACATGCAAAAAGAACTTGATGACTGTGGTTCCATGCTGCGTCAGCATCTCTTCGAAATGGCGAATTTCGGAAAAACGATGCTCCCACATCGACTCCCCTTTTCGCAGCGATGGAAGGACCTGTGGCCTGAGGAACTCGGGATGCACCCGCACTATCAGCACTTCTTCGTAGTAGGATCGATTGAAGATCCCGATCATGCCTCGTTTCGGAAGGCATCGCATCGGGCGCATTAGAAAGTGATGCTGCAGCTCTTCGGAGTTAGGAGCCTTGAACGATGAGACGACACAGCCCTGGGGATTGATGCCACCCATGACGTGGCGAATGGTGCCATCTTTTCCTGCGGCATCCATCCCCTGCAAAATCACTAGCAGAGATTGTTTTCCATCTGCATAAAGTCGTTCTTGCGCTCCCTGAAGAGCGGAAACGTCGGAGGCAAGCGCCTGCGTTGCTTTCTCTTTCATTCCATCGATGGATGGACTGCTGGTTGGGAGCTTGCGAATGCGAAGCTTCTCGCCGAGGGGAATACGAAATTTCTTCAGGTCAAATTGGTGCGTGTTGGCCATCGAACTGCCTGCAGGGGGAAACGGTTGGATCGATGAAAGGTCCGCTCGTACTGTATCTACTCGGTTCCAAGGACTTCGGGACAGAGTCACGGTGTCGCTAAGAGTTTCTCCATTCTAGTTGGAGAAACTGGCTGCGCCGAAAGATCGCGCTATACCCCCTCCCGGGGACCGGCAAGGAGCTGAGCTCCAAGCCAGTTGCCGAGGTGGGGACCGAGTTGTTGGTGGAGCGGGAGAAAAGCTGAGGTCCAACGAGCATTTACCTCCAAAGGCAGACTTATCGAAGGACCGGGAAGCCACAGAAAGTCGACGCCAATCCAGCCCAGCAGAAACGCATCGGGTAGGTAGAGGCAGGCGGACAACGGCTGCATAAGGGATGGGGTGGGACCATCTTTCCAGGGGAATTGCCCTCCGTGGTACTCGATCGCCTGTTCAGGCCAATGGATGATCTGGGAGCAGGGACCGAACAGCTTCCAGCCGGATGGGAGCTGGCCGGAGTCAGGGAACGGCGCGGCGTTTGCACCAAAAAAGTGGATGCTTCCTGGCTGTCCGAGCAGTCGAGGCTGCACAATCCACTGCGTCGGATCATTCAACTCATCGACCCAGGATTGCAGTTGATGTAGGTCGAGCGTCCAGCGACTAGCGTCGCAACCGGCACCATGCCGAGCCTTGAGTACCCAGCCGGATTGAAGGGAAAGAAACGGTTCCGGAAGATTCCATCCCTCGGACGCTTGGCGGATCGACCAATCGTCTGCTAGGCAGGTGGGAATGGTCTGCAGGCCGTTGGCTTGCCAATGCCGATAGGTATCCCATTTGTCTCCAAAATGCTGCAACGCTTTCGCGCTGCTGACGAGAAGTCTCGCCCCTTCCGCTCTAAGTCTGCCTGACAGTTCGCTCATCAGCATTTGCGACTCCGGGGCAATCAGGATCGTCCAGTCCGCCAGCTTCGCCAGTTCCAGCCAGTCCTCCCACCATCGATCGGGTTGGATCCGATGGGTGGCCCCGGAGGCAACTCTCGGGATGGTATCCAGTGATGGATCGACAGCAAGAACCGGGAAGACTCCCGGATGTACCTGAAGTGCCTCGGCGATTGCATTGGCCATCGCTTGACCTTCGGCCAACAGTTCTGCTGGGATGCGATGGTGGGAATCTCGCCATCCACCGCCGGAAAGGTATTCGAGAATGGCGACTCGCAAGTGAGATCCTCTCGAAAATAAGCGAGCAAAGAGGCAGAGTCCGGTCGGAAAGCAGATCTCGTGCGGCGTGTCACTATAAGATGGCGTTAGGTCAGTCGAACATGGGGCGCGGCGCTGTGCGGAAAAACGATCGATCCGGCCTAAGTCGATCCGATGCCATCCCTGTGAGCATTCATCGGAATTGAGCTCTGTGTTGATGCTTGCTTCTGTGCGATCTAAATCCGTCGCATGTCCCTAGAGTGGCGAGGCCAATCTCTATGCGGACAGGTTCTCCGATAGGGTCGGGATCGCTACGATCGTGGTCCGGTAGGCGATACAATCGATGCCGAAAAAAGTTGATCCGACATTCGTGTGGGGCAAGGGCTAGGTAATGCCATGCAATCTTGCCATGCTGGAATCGCGACATCCCGTTTGCGGTAGGGCGCAAACCGACCGTTTCTTTGTGCAGCAGACGCACATTGGAGGTGATGCGTCCCTAGGCAGCTATTGGAGGATTTCTGTTGGCGCAACTCGAAACTTCGGGCAATCTTTTGGGAGCGATTTCCTCTCGATGCAGCGAAACGATCACTTACCACAAGAATCCCTGATGGACCAAAAAAAGGCGACCGGAAAACCGATCGCCTTAAGTGCTGTTTTTAGGAACCAATGGGTTACAGCTGCTCGAAGGGGAGTTCAAAAGGCTTCATCATCTGACTGAGGTCGCCTGATTGCAGTCCTGCCTTCAGCCATCTGACCCGCTGTTCGGCGGAACCGTGTGTGAAGGCATCAGGTCGGACATAGCCCATCGCCTGCTCCTGGATCTTGTCGTCGCCAATCTTGGTGGCGGCATTGAGGGCTTCCTGAAGGTCGCCTGACTCCAGGATCGACTTCATCTGCTGGGCGTGGTGAGCCCAGACACCAGCCAGATAGTCTGCCTGAAGTTCTAGGCGAACGCTCCACTGGTTCCCTTCCACCTTGCTGGATCGCTGCTGACGCATCTGCACCTGTTCGGACAGCCCCAGAAGGTTCTGGAGGTGGTGTCCAACCTCATGCGCAACGACGTAGGCCATCGCAAAATCGCCAGGGGCTTTGAAACGCTGTTTCAGCTCCTGGAAAAATGCCAAGTCCAGATACACCTTGCGATCTGCTGGGCAGTAGAAAGGTCCCACTGCTGCGTTTGCCATCCCGCACGCCGATTCAACGCGTCCGCTGAAAAGCACCAAGTTGGGTTTGACGTAGGTGAACCGGTTATTACCCGTTAGTTGACGCAGTTGGGGTGTCAGTTCGTCCCAGACATCTTCGGTGTCTTTCAGAACGACGGAGACGAAATCCTTGAGCGGCTTCTCGGCCTCCAATTGCCTCGGATCGATTTTCTGTGCGGGGGCTGCCTGAGCCTGTTTCTGCTGCTGCTGGACCATCCCACGTGGATCCCCACCCAGGAAAGAGATCAGCAGAACCATTAGCAAGGTCATCAAGCCGCCACCCATGGCGATTTGTTTACCGACGGGCATACCTCGTCGGTCCTCGACATTTTGACTTTGTTCGCGACCTTCCCAACGCATTGTCCCGGAATCCTCCGATGAATGGTGTTGCAGCCAAACCCTAGTAACCTCCGGCTCCATTGCGCCGAAGGCTCCGCTTAAGTCTAAACCATCTACCTCGACATGGGTATCCGATACGCCATGGCCGATTGGGCTTTTTCCCGATCCGGGATTCCCTGAATCTCAGCCCCCGGGACGTTCTGACGCAGTGGTTGGCGGAAAGTTCCCGGGAGTCATTAAGCTGAGAAAAAAGGGGGCGTAGTCCTCCGAATTTCTGGTCCAGCTGGGATTCTTGTGGGTGGCGATCACTGTTCCTTAATCCGCTTGGAGTCGCCCCTGGAAGGGCATGGCATGGTTCGCGTGTACTGTCAGGAGTATCCGTCCGGCCAACTGCAGTGGAAGGAATCAGGTTTTGTGGGCAGGGCGGCGGATGCAAGACTTGGAGGCCAGCTAGGGATAGATCTCGCCCTGCCCTTGGGAGAGTGCGCGAGGTGCAGTCATTTTCCAAATCGTAAGCCGAAGGGTGCGATCCCTCCGCTATGCGTCGACTGGCTTAAAAGCACCCGACGGGTGAGCGCCAGTCCGCCTAGATATGGGCGGTAATTCTGGCTTGGCACCGTTGGGTATCCGTGGGTAGCACTCGCCTCACTGACCCACGGAATATTCGAATGGACCTAATTTTTTCCTTCAAGTCTCTGCTTCTTGTGGCGAGAACTGGGTTCACTGGGGAACGAAGAGGTAGAAATCATCCATGATCGCCCCCAAAAAAAGCATCAGGGCTGCATTGCGCTGCCTTAGGCGGAAAGATCGAGATGGACCGCTCGACTTGGCTCATGCATCGGGAGAAAAATCGGTGACGATGGCACGCGCCTGGCCGCATTCCAGTTCGGTACCAGCTTCCCAATAAGGGCGTTTGACTACGGCGAAGGCGATCGAGTTGCCTCCGGAAGGGTCCGGAGCACTGGACCGGGTGCTACCGACATCGACACCTTCTTGGTTTCTCAGAGCCGTACGTGGTGCTGGGGGTGGTCCAGAAACGCTCAGTCGACACATCTTCTTTTGGACTTGTCCGAGCGCATCGAGCCTCGCGATGGTTTCCTGGCCGAGATAGCAACCTTTCTGGTAATGTACCGACTCGGCTTCGCGAGTGGTTTCTTGGGGGAACATCCCCGGATCGATGTCGACTCCAAACCAAGGCCAGTTATTCCGAATGCGAATGGCGTCGAACTGCTCGGGCGACAAGAGGGTCGATGGCGGAGCAAGCTGCAGGTCATCTTCTGCATGCGTCGACGTCATGGCGATGATCCAGCTGCCATCGCCACCCCATCGCCAGGGAGCGTGCAAGCGACTTCCGTTCGGAAGGACTGGATCTTTACAAAATGAGGAACGATCGGGCACCGGCGAAAGTCCTGATGCAGCGATCCAATGAAAGTGATCGCTACGATCGGCCAGCTGCACATCTTCGCGAAAGATGTAGCGATCTAAATGGTCCAGTAGCACTTGCTGAAGGCCATGCGTTGTGACCAAAAGCGTCACCTCGGCTTGGTGCAAAATCCAGCCATGGCAAAGCGATCGTCCTTTCACATCGCACAGGAAAAGCTCAGCCGTTGATCCTTCGGCCAGCTGTGCCACCTTCTGGGTCGAAAGATTGTGGAGCAGTTGGAGGCGGTCTCGCCCAGACCATTCGATCACGGTGGCGGGAGGCAGTCGAAAGAAATGGTCGATGCGATAGCTCATAGTTGTCCGGAAGAAAGAAAGTTCGCTGGCAATCAGTGGGACTCGGTCACGGTGGGGCTGCAGGCTGCCAGAGCCGAATGGATGAGGAATGGTTGCTTGGAGCGATCGATGAGACTTTGAAGTTGGGATTGGCTGTCGATCACTCCCAAGCCTATCGATTCGAGGGAGGATCGATTGGCGGCGCAGGCGAACGCGATACGGCATCGTTTCCGAGCCGCCATCAGCGCGGTGGCAGCAAACAGTTCGTGGCCCGAATCGGGAAGCGGTGGAGATTCCTTCCCCATCCCATGGAGCAAAGTCCGAAGGTGGCCACGCGGTGATTGATCCAACGAGGATGCGACGATCAGTAGGGAGTCTCTGGCCATCTGAGTGGCTAGATGGAGTGCGACACGAGCGACCTGAGTCCAGGTGCATCGGTCGGAATTGCCGACGAGGGAAGCGACTACGAGATCGCTTGCATGAAGCGTTTTGGCCGGAAGTTGCGGCAATTCTTCTTGTTCCAGCCACTGGAGCATCGATCGGGCTTCGCCTGCCTGGATTGCGGCGATCGTTTCATCACGCCCTTCGACGACGACAATCGAAAGTCCCTGGACCAGGGAGTGGAGCGCGGTGTCGGGTGTTGCAGAGGCTTTTGACGTCGAGGCGAACACACCACTTCGCTTGGCCCATTGCTGTTCCCATCGCCTTGCGGTCGCTGAATCAACAAAATCCGGTGCCATCGAGAAAGGAGCCATTGCCCCCCAGCCTCGACAGCTGGCGGCCGATTGGATCGGAAGGAGGAAGTCTGCATCGACCAGATCTCGTTGCACGTAGATCGGTTCGGCTTCTTCGTCGGCTGCCAAGTAGGCCATCGTGGGTGGGTCATTGGGCCGGTGCACGATCCAGCGAATCAAGCTTTTCGAGGGTGATTCCTGATCCTCTACCTGCTGCTGGGTGTTGAGCGCAGCGAGTGTCATATCCGAAGTGGATGTGACAACGGTGATCGATTCGAGGTCTGGTTGAGCTGCCAGGAGGCGATCGATCAGCGGCCTAATGACCTCGGAGGCTGATGGGACACCAGGATGGAGCGCGATTGCGACGCGATCCCCTGGGACCAAGGCTTCGTAGAGTGGTGGGTAGCCGAGGGGCGATGCGACAACTTCATGCAGCAGCGTTTCCGGCGAACTGGTCGCTTCTGGCGGAGCCCAATG
>Ga0315902_10001236_pt1 | contig 41239 bp, 29 predicted proteins | sample LakEriMetagenome_9_FD_203523 | JGI IMG/M metagenome (GOLD analysis project Ga0315902, IMG submission 203523) | Freshwater fungal communities from buoy surface, Lake Erie, Ohio, United States - Buoy 12 MA117 | ecosystem: Environmental > Aquatic > Freshwater > Lake > Lake biofilm | place: USA...
TCGGTATGCATGTGTAGCTGAACTTGCTATTCCTACGGATATTTTTTCTGATATATCGTTAAGGCTCTTTATAACCCAATCTTCAGGTATAATACCAATCTCTGTTTGCTTATATCCCGTCGCTGTGTTCATGCGTTTAATAGTTTAGTGGTTAGTTCTGGTAATACCTTATCCATACGGCTAAAGGCAAAGCATTTATTGCCTAAATCTTTTAAAGAGGCCCCAATGTGGTACAGTTGGGTATCGTCAATAATAATAAATCGGTCGTGGCTGCTGCGGTTTTCTACCAGAGTGATGGCGGGGTATTGTTGATTGTACTTTTCTAAATCCTTCCGTAAAGCTGCGTTGATGCGGGTATGCACGGTGCAGCTTACTTGCTTTTTGCGCTTGCTTAATAGTAGCAAAGTGGTTTCATCTACATAATTATCAATCACGACCAAACTATTATTGGCTTGTTTGATTAAATCACTGGCAAACACATGCGCATCAAAGAGTTGTCCTTCAAAGAAAATGCCTTGTTTGGAAGGGAGGTCTTTTTCCAGGGCTTTGAGCACTTGCTCCAGTTTGCTATCGGTTTGAAGTTGCTTTAATTCCACCCCTTCTAAGCGTTGTATTACGCCCTGTAACTGCCCCAATGTTTTGCGCATGGCTACAAATGCACGGGCTATGGCTACACTTACCTGATCCGCTTTATCGCTTTTGATTACCCCAGAAACGGCTGCTACTCCTTGCTCGGTAAACACCAATGGAAGGGAACCCCCGAGGCTTTGTTTGGAAGGTATCGCATTTTGCGATACCATGTAGTCAATTTCTGACTCGCTTAGCTGAAAGACAAAATCTGGCGGAAACCGATTTGGATTTCGCTTGATTTGCTCTCTTAGTCTTATCGGTTTAACCCCATAAAATTGCGCAAGATCTTTATCCAGAATAATTTGCACCCCCCTAACGGTGTAAATTTTATGCTGTATCGTTTCTGGTTTAATCAACTCCATGTTCCATTTTTTGTAGGGAAGACATCAATATAAGCAAGCTACTTACCATACAAATCCCATTTTTTGAAGGTGAGCATTTACTTTATTTTCCAACTCGGTTAATTCCTTATCAATATCTGGCAAGGGTGTTTCGTATCGCTCCATCAATTCCTTTATACGCCCCGTTAAACGTTGGCTAATACGTTCCATTTCGCCTTCAATGGCAGTTTGCATGGCACGCATCCATTTGGCATCCACCACCAAGTGTTTTATATCATCGGTGGTGAGTTGGGCATATTGCCCCCAGGCTTTTTCGTTCAGGGCTTCGCTGGCTTTTTTAATAGCAGCGTTCAATTGGGCTTGTTGTTCTGTGAGGTCCAGGTAGTTGTTCAATACCTCCAGTTCTTCCTTGGCATCCTTGTTTTTAGCCAGTTCTTTTAGCCTTTTGGCAACGGAGCCTTTATTTACCTTGTCAAATTCAGCGAAATACCCTTCCTCACCGCTGTGTTCTTCTTCCAATTCAGACAACTGGGCTACCAGGTTTTCCTTTTCAGCTTCCATGGCCTCCAAGGCCTCTTTTTCGGTTTTGAAAAACTGTTGAAGCATCAAGTTCGGAGGAACCAAATCGCAGGTCCAACCCTTGTCGGTTTCTTTGCCTGTTTTTTTGTTCATCTCCAAGATGCGGTAGGGCGTAGCCCCCCAACCCTCTTCGGTGATCTGGTACAAATCATCCTGCATGACCTCGTTCCAATAATTCATCAGGTGTTGGTACACATCGTATTTGTCCAACAAGGCTTTCCCCTCATAGGTGGACAACAAGTCCTCTGCTACATAATGGATGATTTTCTTGGGTTTGAAGCCCGTTTGCAGCTCCTTGAATGCCTTGGAGGTATCCTCTGCCCAGGCCTTAAAAACATCCCCCATTCGGGCCGAAAAGGCTTTAAAGTCGGGGTGGTTGAAAATGGTTTGCTTGATTTCATCCTTTCCCAGTTTGGAATCGTAATAACCATTCCGCTTGCTTTGGGCAAACAAAGCCTCTTTCAGGTTGGGGTAGGCATCCCAGTAAGCTGACAAAGCCTCCACATCCCGTGCGGGAATACCCCCCAATAAATGAGCGGCTATATCCTGTATATCTTCTGCCTCCTGGCTGTCAATGTAACGGGGTATGTTTAAGTTATAGTCGTTTTTGGGGTCGGCTATTTCGGTGTTGGGCACAAAGCGACTGTATTTGGGTATTTCCAGTTGCTTGTTGAATACATCTACAATTTTGTGAATGTCCTGATCCCGCAAACGGTTTTTGTTCCCATCTTTCATAAACCCTTTGCTGGCATCCACCATAAAAATACCCTGGCGGTTGTCAGCATCTTCCTTATCAATGACAATAATGCAAGCAGGAATACCCGTGCCATAGAACAAGTTGGCGGGCAGACCAATAATGCCCTTGATTAGGCCTTTTTTGATGATATTCTTACGGATTTCGGCCTCAGCATTGCCGCGGAACAAAACCCCATGCGGCAAAATAACCGCTCCCTTACCCGTACTTTTTAGGGAGGCGATGATATGCAACAGGAAGGCATAATCACCATTCTTTTCGGGCGGAATACCAAAACCTGTAAACCTGCCAAATTCGTCCTCCTGGGGATTGAATCCTTGCGTCCAGTTTTTAAGGGAAAAGGGAGGATTGGCAACGCAATAGTCAAAAGTCATCAAGTTGCCCAGGTTATTTAAAAACAAGGGATTGGATAAGGTACTTTGACCCTTTTTGATTTCTGCGGTGGGGTTGTTGTGCAGAATCATGTTCATTTTAGCCAAGGCGGCAGTTGCCACATCTTTTTCCTGACCAAATAAGGAAGCCGAACCATCGCATTCATCCGCCACTTTTAGAAGAAGGGAGCCAGAGCCTGATGTGGGATCATAAAAGGACTGGTTTTGTTTTACCCCCTTTTTGATACCAATCACCAGGGCCATAATACGGCTGACTTCGGAAGGGGTGTAGAATTGACCTTTTGCCTTACCCGATTCGGTTGCAAAGTGGCGCATCAGGAACTCGTAGGCATCCCCCAGAATATCATCCCCACCAGCCTTGTTTTTGCTAAAATTGAGAGCAGGGTTTTCAAAAATGGCAATCAGATCGCTCAAGCGATCAATCATTTCTTTGCCTTTGCCCAGTTTTTCTTCATCGTTGAAGGACACCACATCAATTACATTTTGCAGGTCGTTTGCTTTGGCAATTTTGCCAATAGCAATGTCGATTTGCTCCCCGATGTCTTTGGTGCCTTTTAAGGCGGCCACCTCTTTAAACGAAGCCCCTTTGGGCACCTCAATCAACGCATAAGGGTCCTCTTTGGCTTTATCGCTTACGTACTTCAGGAACAATAGCACCAATACATAATCTTTGTATTGGGATGCATCCATTCCACCTCTCAGGGCATCCGCTCCAGCCCATAGGCTGCTGTATAGTTCCGATTTTTTTATTGCCATGTTGATTAATTGTTTGTTGGAGTAAAGGTAATCAGGATCCAATATTATTTAAAATTTGAGAACGGCAAAGGCAAATTGGGGAACAATGCCATTCTTTGAGTAGGAGGCTATTGGATATTTTTGTGGGACGCATTAAAAGTACCTTGGGTGGGCTGCTGCCAATTCCTGATAAACACAGAGTGTCAGGATCAGCACGCGGCAGAACGACCGCGATTGGATTATTGCGGTTGTGATGAATAACCCTGCTTACAAGCTGCAGGTATCTGCTTTTTGAAAAAAAATATTCGACTTGGGGGCAATTATCCCCATTTGAGGTCTTGTCCGGCCAGAGCATGGAGGGAGGGAAGTCCGGGAGGGGTAGGTGTCTGCTTGTAACTAAGGGGGAAATTAAGTGGGCAAAAGAAATTTAAACGCCGGTAAACATAATTTTATCCTGTTTCAAAAAATCAGCGTTGCTCAGGTTGTTGCACTAGTTGTTGCAAAAAATAAGGTGCAAAAACAAAAAGCCCTTGATAACGAGCATGTTACCAAGGGCTTTGCGGACTGGACGGGACTCGAACCCGCGACCTCCGCCGTGACAGGGCGGCATTCTAACCGACTGAACTACCAATCCTTGCTTCTAAAGCGGTGCAAATATACGGGCATGGAATTTATACCGCCAAATATTTTTTTCAATTTTTTTCATTTTTTTTGAAAGGGTTACTTTTAGGTAAAAAATTGGGCTTTTAGGGCAGATTATACTGTGCCCAGACGGGGCAATGATCGGAATGGACGACCTCTGTCATTTGGCTTGCATTGTTCAGGCGCTCGACCATTTTGCCGGAGATGCATTGATAGTCAATTCTCCAGCCTTTGTTATTTGCTCTGGAGTTGGCGCGGAAGCTCCACCAGCTGTATTCTTGTTTGGTGGGGTGGATGGCTCGGAAGGCGTCTGTGAAGCCACCTTGGGAAAGCCATTTGGTCATCCAAGCGCGCTCTTCCGGGAGGAATCCGGAAGAGTTTTTATTGCTTTTAGGGTTATGGATGTCCATTTCGGTATGAGCGATGTTATAGTCCCCGATTATGACCAGATTAGGGCGCTCTTGTTTAAGTTGTTGTACAAACTCGAAGAAGTCATCCAAGAATTCCATCTTAAATTGTTGTCTTTCTTCTCCGGTTGTTCCGGAGGGAAGGTAGCAGTTGAGAAGGGTCCAGTCGTCAAAATCAGTTCGGAGGCAGCGCCCTTCCCGGTCGTATTTTTCTAGTCCGCAGCCATGGATAACCAGGGAGGGTTTTAATTTGGTGAAGGTAGCAACTCCCGAATAGCCTTTTTTTTCGGCTGGGTGCCAGTAGTGGTGATAGCCCAGCTGTTCGATTTGGCTGAGGTCCACATCGCCTTGTTGAGCTTTTATTTCTTGTATTCCGATGATATCGGGCTGTTCTTGGGCGATCCAGTCAAAAAAACCTTTGTTGATTGCGGATCGGAGTCCATTGACATTGTAACTAATGATTGAGCGCATTCTTTATGTTTCAAAAAAGAGGGTGGACATAGAAGTGAATTCGTCTGCGATATCTCCAGGGTAAACAAAAGCCCGGTCTCTGAAAATTTCTCGGAGTTCGGCTGGATCATGGGCGTTAATTCGACTTGCGAATTTTTCAGCTTGTTCGAAACAGTACTGAAGGCGGTCGTAAACGAACTGTATATCATTTACCCAGAGCACGGAGTTGGTGGGCAAAACGGTTAGGAAAGGGGCTTTTTCATCTTGGCGGAATCGGGTATTGAGGTTAGGCACAATACTGACGGATTCCAGGTTGCTTTTGCTGAGTTGAGTGAGCGGGTCGAAGGTTTGGATTCGCTCTACTTCGTCATCAAACAGTTCAATTCGATAGGGAAGGTCATTTCCGTGGGAGAAGAGGTCAATAATACCCCCGCGGATACTGAATTGACCGGGTTCATAGACAAAATCGGTGCGTTCGAATCCATATTCGATAAGAATTTCGATAGCAAAGTTTACATCCAGCTTACCCCCTTTCAGCACTTCTATTCGGTGCTGGGAAAGAATGGCAGGTTTCACCACCCTTTCAAAGAGGGCTTCGGGGTAAGTAACAACGACATGGCCGTTGCCGGGCGTGTTAATTAGTTTATTAATGGTTTCACTTCGCTGCAGGATTTGTGTAGCATTGAGGTCATCAAAAAACCCCGGTCTTTTGAAGCTATCCGGAAAAAACCAGGTTCTATATTCACCCAAGATTCCGGTTACGTCATTGAATAAGTAGGCTGCTTCTTCTTTGCTTTCACAAATAACCACGTGAAGCATCGAGGTGTTTTCAGCCGTAGAAGCAATCAGGAAGGCCTTTTGTGCTCCCTTGATTCCCTTAAGACGAATGCGGGCAGGCACTGTTTTCAGTTCATCGACAATTTGCTTTACTTGTGCCGAGTCTTTAAATTTATTAAGCAGGTAGTTTATGTTACTCACAATATCGGAGGTTGGTGAATGTTATCTGGATCCTTCTCGGTGCCAGTAGTTATTTTGCACCATCCAACCTTGTTCTTTTCTAAACAAGTCCACATTGGCAGGTCGAATTAATATTTCATCCAGAATGAAGGGCGAGCAGTCTCCCTCTTTGAAGAGAAACAGCTGGTTTATGGTGTGTTCGTGGATGGTTATTGGAATTTCGAAGCAGCCCCAGCCCTTTACAATGGAGGTCAGATGCTCTTTAAGCTGAAACGATTGAATATGGCTGATTTGGGAGTTGTTGTTTGTTTCCTGAAAATGAATGGCTTGGTCGAACCCTCCTGCTCTATCGAGTTTAATCCAGCAGTTAAATACATAGTTGCCCGGTGGAGCGGAATCCCTCCATAAGTAGGTGGTATCGCAAGTGTAGCCTGCCAGGGCACTTTTACCCTGGAAAGACGTTTTGGAAGTTGTGTTATTATCAAAGGAAGACGAGTAGAAGAAGGGGGCTTGGGATGTTGCCCTCCAGGTAGTGCTTTGAGTAGGATAGGCCTCTTCAAAGGACTTTTTTACAAGGATTTGCTGATTTTTTATATTGTTTTGGATCGTATCAATTTCTAATTTTAAGATAAGGAGTTGGCTATCCTGATAGATCGGCGTGGTCTGCTGAAGGAGGTGTGCATATTGGTTTTGGACTAGCTCCCAGCTGGGGCGATTTATAATTACTGCCAAAGGGCGCTTATCGGGCAGGTTGGAAAGCAATGCGGGTTGTTCACCGGGTTTTAGAACTAGCTGGAGGCTTAGTAATGTTTGATGAAGGGAGGTTTGCTTCATGAAAACAGCCATATTGGGCAGGCCTGTATGTATTGAAATGGTGTTTACCAAGTTGAAGAAGGTTGGATCGGGTTGTATTTCCAGTTTTCGGCTCCCTACATGGTAGTAGGGTAGAGGTAGGATTGCCTGGAATTGATTAAAGTTGATGGAGTCGAGCCACTTCATTCCTTGTTCGTTGGCGACTTCTTTATTTGTCAAATTGGGATAGAGGGTCGGAGCCTGAATTGCGGAGCGGGTATAGAGTGCTTCCAGCGAAAGTATTAAAAGGGGGAGCCCAATAATTCCATACTTGAGTTGAGGGAATTGTTTTTTTTCTCCCCAACCTTCAAAGCGTTTTCCCCAATTCCAAGCTCCATAAAGTGCCAGGATGCATACGACATAGTAGAAAAACCAGGAAAGTGGGGCGGTGTCCTGAATGCGCAAGTAAGCGATGCTGTACTTTGCTCCGGGGAATCCGAGAGCAGGAATGAGCAAGGTGGCGCTTGCGAGAAAGATTCCGCGCAGGTATTGGAAGTGGACACGATGGTATGCTGCTGTAGACCATGATTTACCGAACATTTTTAAGCCGGAAAGCAAAACGAATAACAGGTAAACAGAGGCTAGCATGCCTGCGTAATAGGGCAGAGTGTTGTTTGAGGCGCTCCAGGGGAAGAGCAGGTTTTTGGTGGTTATGAAGGTTAGGTGATTTACTTCTGCGGCTGCAGGTCGGTCACCTGCGTAATTTTCCCAATGGATCCAAATATTCAGCGCAACCAGAGGAATCAATGTCATTACCGACCAGTGGCTAAGCCGTCTTGTTATATTTGATTTGGAAGGTTTTCTGAGCAATTGAAATCCGGTAAAGACAGTAAGAAAGAGCGCAGAAACACCGAAATAGGCTGGTTGTAGCATGGATGCTCCGGTAACTAAGAAGGCAATGTGGAGGCTTTGATACCTTCTGCTAGACCGTTCTTCATATCGGCATAGCCAATAGAGGAGCATTGGAATAAAGAAAGGGTGTGCCCAATCGGAAAATAAGGGATAGGCGCTTGTTTGAGGAGAGAGGAAGGTGATGGCCAGCGCACCGATAATGGCATACCAAGAGGGCAGGTGGAGTTTGCTGAGTAGTAAAAAAAGTCCCCCTGCACCTAGAAGAATAAACAGGAGGCCAGACAAGTTGATCAGTCCTGCCGTAGCGTCGGAAAGATGGCGGATATGTTGGTGCCAACTAAGTGCCAGTTCGCTTAAAAGCGGTTGATTTACAACATATCCGATATGTTCGTTAAATGGGTAGTTTGCTCCACTAAAGTTGACCAAAGTAGAATCATAGCGTACATGCCATTCGGTAGTGAAGTAGGGAGAGGAGGCAGAAGGGGTGTTCCCGACGAAGTAGCTGTTGGGGTTAGTTGCTAGTTTGCCGAACTGAAACCAAGACAAGAGGGCTCCCAAGAGAAGCGTGGTTATGAAACCCCAGAAGACAAAACCTCGTTTCAGGGATACCATTTCTGTAATGGAGTGCTCTACCTTTTTAAGTGGTTTCAAAACGGTTTATATCCAATTTTTTTTTCTAAAATAGATGAGCATGCCGGTCATTATTGCGAACATAGAGCCGAGAACGATAAAGTATCCATAGCGCCATTTCAGTTCTGGCATGTGTTCAAAGTTCATTCCATAAACACCGGCAACAAATGACAAAGGTATAAATATGGTACTGATGACGGTAAGAAGTTTCATTACATTATTCATTCGGTTGGTCACTTCAGCGTGGTAAAGGGCTTCCAGGTTGAATAGTTGTTCTCTGAAACTTTCTAATTGATCTTGCACTTGGGCGATATGGTCAGCGACATCTCGGAGGTAAACGGTATCGGATTCTTCGATAGATGGGCTACTGGTTCGCATTAGCTTGTTAACCACTTCTCTTAACGGGAGTGTTCGTTGTCGGAACTGGTTGAGGGTGTGTTTTAGGGTAAAGAGTTTGCCTTTGCAATTTTTATATCCGTGTTCTGAGTAGATTTCGAATTCAATTTCGAGAATAGCATCTTCCACATCTTCCAGGGCGAGGAAGTACCGGTCAATGATGGTATCCATTACGGTATAGACTAGATAATCGGCATTTTTTTTACGGATTCGGCCGGATCCATCCTGGATTCGATCTACTACTTTTTCCAAGGTGTCGTCTGGGTCTTCCTGGAACGTGACTACTTCATTTTTGGTGAAAAAAATTGAAATTTGTTCGTAGGTGAGTTCCAGTGAATTTTTATCAAACCGGATGTTAGGGAGGACGATAAAAAACCCAGTGTCGTATTCTTCAATTTTGGATCGCTGTCTGGTATTGAGTACATCTTCCAGGGCGAGTGGGTGAATTTGGAAGTCGTCCCCTATTTTTTGAATGAGGGTGATGTCTGTCAGTCCTCTTACATCTACCCAAAGGCAGTGGGTATTTCCTTTTAAGGATGCGTGGTATTTATCTGCAATTTGTGCGGAGTTAGCATCGAACGCAACCGTTCTTATTTTAGCAGGATTGGTTGCTCGATCTCCTGTATATACGAGGGTGCCTGGGGGGAGTCCTGATTTGAGGCGAGGGTTCCTTTTTAACTTGTTTTTCCGCATATCAAGTTTTTGAGCAGGTGTTTTTTATGGGGGGGGGCAACAGGGTGCAGAGCTGGTAAGTTTGGGGTTTAGCCTGTTGAAGGAGGAGTCTATGTTGGCTGATTGAGCTTCTGGGTTCTTTTATTTGGTGATTTGGATAGTGTCAGTTTTGGAATAAAATTCAAGGATTGCTTGTGCGTCGAAGCTATCTTCTGAAAATTTGACCAATTTTTTACGAACGACATAGAGGGTCCAGGTTCCTGGCGAAAGTTCTTTCATTTTTGCAGCTGGAAGGTCTGCCACGGACAGCGCTCCTTGTACGATAAACTCCATTGGAACCGTTAAATTTTCTTTTGGATTTTCCCACATTAGAACGAGGGCCTCTCCTCGTTCCAAGGCTCCGCCCTTCCATGTAAACTGAGCGGGTTGGTTAATAGACAGAGCGGATGCTCCTAGCGAAAAACTTTCAATTTGGTTCATTTTGAACGAAAAAGTGCGTCTTTTTTGTTCTTTATCGTCCCAGCTAAAGGTGTGTTCGGATACAAATTCACCGGGGAAAGCTTTGGAGTAAGTCAGTCCAGATCCGGGGCGGGCGCTCATAGGGCTGCCTTGGTACCGTATTCCACCGGGTATTTCTACGGGTGTTTTTTCAGCTGGTTGGGTTGGGTTGGCTTGAGTTGGAATAGAGAGCATGGTTGCCTCTGCCAGCACTTGTCCTTCTGATTCGAGTATCCTGACATAGCAGTCTAGAAACAGTCTATTGGGGGTTGGTTTGGGGCTGGACTGACAGGCGAGGAGGCCGAGGGTTGCCAGAACATAAAAAAATGTAGGTCTCATAAGTCGGAATAGATATCTTTGCGCCCCTTTCAATAGGCAGGTGAAATGGTTATTAGGTGGCAAATTTCCGATTGTTTGTCGGTATTTTTGCTACTCTTCTCTAAACCATTTGTATAATTCAAACATTTGCTTAGAGTGAAGGCAGTTTTATTGCTTGAAAAATAAAAAAGCTGTCTATTTTTGAGCTTGGAATAATGACAAGGCGAGTATTGATTACGGATGATTGTGATTCGCACTTGATTGCGGGTTTAACTTTGCGGGGGTACGTTTGTGATTTTCGACCTACGATTACCTTGGCAGAGACTATTGATATAATTGGGGATTACACAGGATTGATAATTAACAGCAAGATTACTGTTGACCAAGTGTTTTTGGATAGGGCGGTCTTGCTAGAGTTTATTGGTCGGTTAGGGTCTGGGATGGAGATTGTGGATCGTGTTTATGCGTCAAAGAAGGGGGTTCGGGTGTTAAGTAGTCCAGAGGGTAATCGGAATGCTGTTGGGGAGCATGCATTGGGGATGTTATTGGCGCTTTCTAATCATTTATGCAGAGCGGACAGAGAGGTTCGTGCAGGGGTTTGGGAGCGGGAAAAGAATCGTGGTTGGGAATTATGGGGTAAAACGATTGGTATTGTTGGTTTTGGGCACACGGGAAGTAGTTTTGCTACTAAGTTATCGGGATTAGGGATGCGGGTTTTGGTTTATGATAAATATTTAGGTTCTGGGTATGCGCACACGATGCCGTGGGTAGAGGAAGTTAAAAGTATCGACGAAATCCAGCGGAATGCCGACATAGTTAGTTTACATTTGCCCCTTACATCGGAGACGCGATGGTTGGTAGACGTTGATTTTATCGGGGCATGCAAAACTGGTTGGGTTTTAATCAATACCTCGAGGGGTGCATGCGTCAAGACGGAAGATTTGTTAGCGGGGTTGAGAAGTGGGCAGGTTATGGGTGCTTGTTTAGATGTTTTTGAGAATGAAAAAGTGGGTTCTTTCACACCAGAAGAGATGAAAAGCTATGGGGAGTTAAATAGGATGGAGCAAGTGGTTATGACTCCGCATATTGCTGGGTGGACGATTGAGTCGAAGCGGAAAATGGCGGAGGTTTTATTAGAGAAAATAGACAATCTATTTATAAATAACTGATCAATCATTAATCAATCATTGAATATGGTACGTTCTTTACTACTAACCCTGACAATGCTTCTTGGATGGAGCGCTGCGGTGGTGGCTCAAACTTTCCTTACGGGTAAAGTTACTGATCCCACTGGCGGCGAGGATCTAATTGGAGCCTCTGTCAAAGTCCTCAAGGGGACAGCCTTCGTCCGCGGCGCAATCACCGATGTGAACGGTGAGTTTCGTATTTCAGTGGATCCGGGTGTTTACAACGTTGAAGTTTCTTATACCGGTTATGCGACCAAGCAGTTGAATGGTGTGCAGGTATTGGGAGGAGAGCTCAACGTGGTTACGATTGAGATGACTTCTAACAGCGATACGCAGTTGGATGTTGTCGAGGTTGTATCCTACAAAGTTGATTTGGTGCGAGCTGACCAGACGTCTGGAGGTAAGACGCTGACATCGGATCAAATTAAGAACCTTCCCACGAGGAGTGTAAACGCCATTGTTGCGACGACGGCGGGCACCTCTTCTATTGACGGGGGGGAGGTAACGATCAAAGGTTCTCGTTCCAATGCCACGAACTACTACATTGATGGTATTCGTGTATTTGGGTCGATGCCACCTGTTCAGGACATTGAGCAACTTCAGGTAATTACGGGTGGTTTAGGTGCTGAATATGGTGACGTTACCGGTGGTGTAATCTCTGTATTAACCAAAGGTCCAGCGAGTGAGTTTAGCGGATATGCGGAGGTGGAGAATTCGCATGGATTGGATCCTTATGGATGGTTATTGGCTACTGCGAACGTGAGTGGACCACTGTTGAAGCGGAAGAGTGCTGATGGTACTCGTGAACGCACGATTGTTGGTTTCCGTTTGTCGGGCCAGTACAATACGCAAAAAGATGACAGTCCTCCAGCGCTTAGAGTTGCACGTGCGAAAGGAGAGTTTTTGGGCAGTGACAAGCCATTTGGCAGTCAGTTTGAAGATGGTAGCGTGTTGGATCAGCTTCAGCAGCACCCCCTTACCCGTGTTGGTGGTACCATTGTAAACTCTGCGGAGTTTTTGACAAACGATAGCGTTGATTTGTTGCCTTATCGTCCATTTGAGGGACGAAAAGATATTGACGTGACGGCAAAATTGGACTTCCGTTTTACTGACAACATTGACTTGAGTTTAACTGGGACCTACAAGGACACGGAGAATCAGTTCACGCCTGGAGGTTTTGGAAGCAGCCACTGGCAGCTTTTGAACTCTCACAATAACCCAACTACTTACAGTGATCGTCGCCGTATTCTTGGACGTTTCCGCCACCGTTTGGGAAATCCTGAGAAAGAGGCGGAGAATACGAACAAGATTGCGATTTCAAATGCGAGCTATCAGATCCAGTTTGGTTTTGAGCGTGCGACGAGTGAAACGTACGATCCAAGACACAAAGACCGCTACTTTGACTACGGATATGTTGGTAAGTTTGGATACGCAATTGACACGGTGATTCGGGCGATCAACCAGGAGTTGTTGCACGTTGGTTACTTTGAGCGTTTTACTGAATTTACATCAGGTGGTATAAATCCTGGTTTGGAAGCGTACAATGAGTTTGCAAATCCGGAGAACATCAACACCTTTATTGCTCAAAACGGTCGTTTTTCTTCTATATACAACGATATTTGGAGCGGTATGCACTCCAATATTAATCGAGTGTACAATAGTAACAACAAGAGTGAGACAGATATCATTACATTAAATGCCTCTAGCAACTTTGATATCCGTTTAGGCAAAACCGGTACGCACAACATTCAGTTTGGTTTGTTGAACGAGCAGCGGACTCTTCGGAGCTGGAGTTTGGCGCCAAGTGGTTTGTGGGATTTAGCGCGTCAGTTGGCGAACAACCGCTACAATGGTTTGGACACAGGCTTGGTGGTAGATACGAAGATTGTGGATGGTATCCCGGTTGATATTTATGGATACTTAATTTCTCCACAGGGGGATGGAAGTTTCTTTAACAAGATTCGTGAGGCGAAGGGTATTTCTGAGCAGGTTTGGATTAACCCATTAGAGCTTACTCCAGATGATTTGAGTTTGGATATGTTCTCCTCTTTGGAGTTGACGGACTTAAATGGCGGTTTGCTTGACTATTATGGATACGATTATCTTGGTAATCGTTTGGAGAGTGGATTTACGTTTAACGACTTTTTCACGCACCGGAATGCACAGGGCGTGCGCGATTTCCCGGTTGCGCCATTGACACCTATTTATCAGGCGGCGTATATCAAAGACAAGTTCACCTTTAATAAGATGATCTTCAGTTTGGGTATGCGTGTGGAGCGTTTCGACTTGAACACCCGTGTGATGAAGGATCCATATTCTTTGTATGAAATTATGAATGCTGGCTACTTCTTCTCTGAGAATGGTCCAGGCAAGTCTATTCTTCGTCCGAATGGAGTAGGAGATGATTTCAAGGTTTATACAGCGAATGGCTACTCTGATATTACTCCTGTTGCTTTCCGTTCTGGATCTACTTGGTACACCAATGAGGGTATTCAGGTGAATGATCCTACGTTGATTTTTGGCGGTGGTGTAATTAGTCCTATTTTACAGGATACAGTAGGTAACGACAACATACGTGACCCACGTTTTGATCCAAACAGTGCCTTTGCGGACTATACTCCACAGATAAACTGGTTGCCTCGTTTGGCGTTCTCTTTCCCAATCAACAAGGATGCGAACTTCTTTGCACACTATGATGTATTGGTACAGCGTCCACCAAGCAACTGGCAGGTTACGCCGTTGGATTACTATTATTTCTATGTTGCAGGCCGTACTCCAACCAGCAATGCGAATCTACGTCCTGAGCGTGTGGTAGACTACGAGGTTGGTTTCCAGCAAAAGTTGAATCAGTATTCAGCCTTGAAGTTTTCTGCTTACTATCGTGAGATGCGCGATATGATTCAGGAGCGTATTTTCACATTTGTTCCGATTATTGGTCGTTACAACACCTCTGACAATATTGACTTTGGTACGGTTAAAGGTTTTACTACCCAGTATGATCTCCGTCGTATCAAGAATGTAGAGATGCAGATTGCTTACACCCTCCAGTTCGCGGATGGTACGGGTTCTAACTCTGCTTCTCAGCGTGGTTTGCGCCAGCAGTTGCGTACCCTTTATCCATTGGACTTTGACGAGCGTCACAGCATTAACGGTATCATTGATTACCGTTTTGATGAGGGCAAGCGTTATAATGGTCCGGAGATTGCTGGTCGTCAGGTTTTAGCTAACTTTGGAGTGAATGTTCAATTTAATGCGGTATCTGGTCGTCCATACACAGCGCGTCTTCGTCCGGAGCGTTTTGGCGCGAGTGGTAATGTTGGTACCATCAATGGAAACCGCTTGCCATGGCGTTCGACAGTTGATTTGCGTGTGGACAAAACGTTTAATTTGTCTGCGGAAGGTAAGCGTCCATTGAACATGAATGTATATTTCCGCGTATCCAACTTGTTTGATCGTCAGAATATTTTGGGAGTATATGCATTTACGGGTTCACCATACGATGATGGTTACTTGGCATCTGCTGAAGGACAGTCATTTGTGAGTGGAATTGAAGCTCAGGGACGTAGTTTACAGGCGTTTTTGAACTCCTATTCTTGGTCAATGCTTAACCCAGGTCGATTCACCTTGCCACGGCGTATGTACGTAGGTGTTTCATTTGGTTTCTAACAAATTACACAAAACTCAATACCATATTATTATGTATAAAAATATTTGGCTAACGGCATTTCTATCGTTAGTGGTAGCCACAGGGGTGATGGCGCATACTCCCGATTTAGGGAAGCGCAGCACTGGTCGAGTACCGGTGACACCTCGGGGATTTTGTGCTGCCTCTACGTCGCAGATTGACCAAGAAATTAATAATGTTCGCGCCCGGTTGTTGGGTGGCGGTGACTGTTGGTGGGATTTTAACGACGGTCGTTATGTAGTTCCTAAAGTAGATCCAACTTCGGGACAGCGTGAGGTTTCCTCCATTTTTGCTGCTTCTGTGTGGCTGGGTGGTGTTGACCCTGTTGGTAACTTAAAGCTAGCTTGTCAGGACTACCGTTCTGGAGGTCGGAATGATTTTTGGCCTGGTCCATTGGATCCTATCAGTGGTACTACCACGGAGGATGTTTGTAAAAACTGGGATAAGCACTTCCGTGTGTTGGGTGATGAGATTCGCCAGCACCTTTCCAACTTATCTGCAGGGATTACCGACCCAAATGCGATTCCGCGTGGTGTAAAGGGATGGCCTGCTCGTGGAAATCCATATTTTGTGGATGTTCACCAGTTTACCCTTCCAAATACGCAGCAGGGTTTGGCTGGTTTCTTTGACGCGGACGGTGATGATCTATACGATCCACTCAAGGGGGACTATCCATCTATTGAGATTCGTGGTTGTGCCTTGGATCGGTACCCATCTGAGATGATTTTCTGGATTTACAATGATGAGGGATCCAACTCTGTTCACGGTCGTACGGGTGGTAATCCTATTCAGATGGAAGTTCAGGTTCAAGCATTTGGTTATCAAACCAGTGATGAGTTGAATGATATGACCTTCCAACGTTACAAGTTGATCAACCGTGCTACGGAAGTAATTGACTCTACGTTTTTTGCTATGTGGGTTGACCCTGATTTGGGTTGTTACACAGACGATTACATTGGTTGCGATACGTTGACTAGTTTGATGTACTGCTACAATCAGGATGCAGCGGATGGTCAACCAGGTTGCAGCTGTCCTAGTGGTGGTGGTGAGGTGCCAACCTATTGCAATGAAGTTCCAATTATCGGGGTAGACTATTTCCGTGGACCTTTGCGTCCTGAGGTGATTGATGACTGGCAGAATCCAGGTCAACCGAAGGATACATTGATTGAAATTGGGATGTCATCCTTCATTTACTACAACAACCCTGGGGTAGGTACTCCTCCTCCAGCTACGACGGACCCACAGTTACCCAATGAGTTTTACAATTACTTGAATGGCTCTTGGCGTGATGGAACTCGATTGACGCGCCTTGGTTCTGGTTATGATCCGCTTTCTACGGACTTTACGAAGTACGCGTTGCCAGCATCTCCAGACGATCCAAACGGTTGGTCAATGTGTACTGCGGGCCTTCCATTTGGCGACCGTCGTACGCTTCAGGCGTCAGGACCGTTCCGGTTGGACCCAGGAGCGGTTAATGAATTGATCGTTGGTGTGCCTTGGGTAGCGGACGCGGATTACCCATGTCCTGATATTGAGCAATTGTTGCGTGCGGATAAGTTGGCACAAGGCTTGTTTGATAACTGCTTTGAGCGTTTGGAGGGTCCTGATGCCCCAACGGTGAATTGGATTGAGTTGAATAAGCAATTGGTTGCGGTGTTGACGAACGACGATGTTGTTTCCAACAATAAGGACGAGTCGTACGAACAAGTTGATTTCCTTGCACCGAACGATATCCGCTTTAGCCCAGATCCAGCAGTGCGCGAATTGGCAAAGTACAAGTTTGAGGGATACAAGATTTATCAATTGATTAATCCAAACGTGGCGATCAAGGATTTTGAAAATCCGGATGTAGCGCGTTTGGTTTACCAAGTGGATAAAAAGAATGGAATCAATAAAATTTTCAATTGGGAAGAGACCATTGATCCTGCGGATCCAACGAATGACAAGAAGAAGTTTTTCTATCCTGTAGAGAAGGTGGATGGTTCAGATGCTGGTATTCGTCATACCTTCAATATTACGGAAGATCAGTTTGGTACGGGTAATATTCGTACGTTGGTAAATCACAAGAAGTACTACTTTGCGGTAGTTGCGTACGCGCACAACAACTATGCGGACTTTGATTTTGACGATTCACCTTCTACAAAAACCGTTGGTCAGCAGAACCCTTATTTGGAGGGCGGCCGAGTGGAGATCAAAACGGTGATTCCACGTCCGATTGTGGATCGTGCTTTGAATGCATCTTACGGTGATGGTGCTGAAGTGACCCGTTTGGAAGGTCAAGGTGCTGGTGGTGCATTTTTGGAAGTGAAGCCAGAGAGCCGTGAGGCGATGCTGGATGCGAACTATAATGGAGAAGTGAGCTACGAAAATGGCCGTGGTCCTATCAACATTACTATTTTCAATCCATTTGAGGTGAAAAACGGTGATTTTGAATTGGAATTCATTGATGGAAATTTGTCTGACAACACGTTGGATGCGGATGCGCACTGGGTGTTGTACAAATTAGACAATGGCACTCGTACACTCGTTGATACCTCCTTAACCGGTATTAATGAGATTAATGAACAAGTTTTTGCAGATTATGGATTTTCACTTAGCATTGGTCAGACCCCTGAGACAGGTAACTTGACTCCTGCCATTCGCTTAGGAACGGTGGAAACACCTGGCAAGAGCAACGGTGCAATTGGTGCTGAGTGGGTGTACAGTGATCCAAATAATGAGTGGTTGACGGGTATTCCAGACCAAACAAGTGGTACCTTATTTAACTATGTACAGACTGGGTTAAACGAGCCCGACTACGTGTTGGATCCAGAGCAGCAGTTAAGTCAGATGGGTAATGGTATTTTTGTTCCTTATCCAATCATTTCTGGTAATCTACCGGAGGGTGGGAACGCGATTTTCACACCTGGTTGGACTGGAAAAGTAGGTGGTTCCTATTACAATCGCACAGCTCTTGGACCGGATGACCCTGCGTTGCCGAACAATATTTATCAGAAGTTGAACTTGACGCCCAACGTGGATATCGTATTTACTTCTGATCGTTCAAAGTGGAGCCGTTGTGTAGTAATAGAGACAGCCTCTGAGTACTATACTGGAACGGTGCCTGGTATTGTTAAGGATCCGACTTTGGTAACGGAGGGGTCTACTCCTTCACGTCCTCGTCAAAGCTTTGATAGCCGTGGAGCTCGTTCTGTTTCGAAAGAGGATGCCAATAATGACGGCATAGCGGATGTAGAGCAAAATGCGGTGGAGCCAGATTCACTTCCTGATCCAACGGCTGCTAATCCACGTCAGAAGCGTGCGAATCCGATTAAGGGTCAGCCATTGACAGGTATGGGTTGGTTCCCTGGGTATGCTGTGAACGTAGAGACTGGTCAGCGGTTAAATATTTTCTTTGGTGAGAACTCTTGTTACAGCAGCACGCTCAATTCTGCTTACACAGGTCGTGACATGACATGGAATCCGACGGATCAGTTCTTACGGGATGAGCAGAATGTTTCCAACATTTTTGACTTTATGTTGGGAGGACAGCACTGGGTGTATGTTTCTAACACTCCTTACGATGAGTGTGAGTACTTGCGCTCCCGTTTCAATCCAGACTACTGGACAAGTGCAGCATTAAAGAACTTGCGTAAGCGTGAGGGTATTGCACAACTTGCTTGGGCGGGTATGCTGTTGCCTCCACAGGGATCTTCACTCAAGTCTTTGAGTGAAGGTTTGATTCCGAATGAATTGGTTGTAAAGCTTCGAGTTCAGAATCCTTACCAGGTGGCTGTAAATCAAGGAAATGGCCATCCTAAATACCGATTTAGTATCAAGGGTCGTGCAGCGGATGAGTTAACGGAGGTTGAGATAGAAGACGCATTGGATTCCATCAAAGTGGTTCCAAATCCTTACTATGCGTTCTCTCAATACGAGGTTAATACAGCTTCCAATTTAGTAAAGATTACGAACCTTCCTGCGAAGTGTGTAGTAACTATTTACTCTTTGGACGGCCGCTTCATTCGCCAATACAAGCGTGATGAGGTTTACACCCCTTACAATCAAATTACACCAGCGTTGGAGTGGGACATCAAGAATCACAAGGGTATCCCCGTTGCAAGTGGTGTTTATTTGATTCACATCAATGCCTTTGAGTTAGGGGAGCGTACCATCAAATGGTTTGGTGTGCCGCGTGCATTTGATCCATCGGGGCTCTAATATAGCACGGCGAGTTGGTTGTCGGCCTTGGATTGACAAGGCTGACAACTTACTGGCTGGTTATTAGTGATGATTGGTCTATCTCTATTTATCAACCAATTCTAAGATAATGAATAAAATATACCATAAATTATCGTTACTTTCTGTGGCGGTACTAACAACAGGAGCGGTTTGGGCCGGCAACCCCGATCGTCAGGGGGAAGCTGGAGCGAACCAGCTGCTTCTCAATCCTTGGGCTAGGAGTGCTGGTTTACACTCTTTAAATACCAGCAGTGTTACGGGTTCTGAGGCCATGTATTTAAATGTAGCGGGTCTAGGTCGTTTATCGAATGCGACTCAGTTACAATTGGGCAATACGCGCTACTTGCAGGGCGCTGATTTAGGAATCAATGCGCTTGGTTTTGCTCGCAAACTAGGTAGCGGTGCCTTTGGTGTGAGCCTTGTATCGATGGATATGGGTGATTTCGAGTTCACTACGGAGAACAATCCAGAGGGAACCGGAACTACATTTAGCCCTTCCTTCTTCAACCTGGGGCTTTCGTATTCTCACGTGTTTTCAAACAAGGTATCGGTTGGTATCACCGCTAAGGTGGTGAATGAATCTGCCAACAGTGTTGGAGCCCGTGCTTTGGCTTTGGATGCAGGTGTTCAATATGTGAGTGGGGAGAATGACAATTTCAAATTTGGAATTTCGCTTCGCAATATTGGAAGCAAGATGCGTTTTACTGGAGAGGGTTTGTCTAAGCAGTTACCCAATCCTGGTCCAAATTTCCAGTACAACAATACCTACTATGAGCGTTCTGCTTATTACGAGTTGCCTTCTCAGTTGAATATCGGTGCGTCTTATGACTGGTTATTGGGCCGGCATTCTCGATTGACTGTTCTAGGTAACTTTGCTTCTAACGCGTTTTCTCGTGACCAGCTGGGCCTGGGAACAGAATTCATGTTGAAGGATCTTGTTGCACTGCGTGCGGCGTACAAGATTGAGTTGGATGCGGACGAAATTGAGCGTACGTTGGATAATGGTTTCTCTGGTGGATTTACCGTAAACCTGCCTACTCGCAAGGGTTCTGATACTCGTTTGGGGTTAGATTATTCTTACAGGACAACATTTATTTACGGAGGTATCCACAATGTGGGACTTCGTCTTGAGTTTTAATTGAGCTAGATATAAAAATAGGGGTTAACGCTTGCAATTGTAGGATTAAATCCCCTAACTTTGTGTCGTTATTTTGCAGAAACGTTTCTATCTATGGATAGGAGCGTTTCTGTTTTTTTATTTATTATAGCAAATGGTTAGTTGCATAACGGAGTAAATACCTGGGAGGCACTACTTTTTCTGTACAAACTATTAACATAAGCAAGAGGTTATATGTCTAACTACACTTACTTAACGCAAGGCGGTTACGATAAAGTCAAGTCTGACTTAGAAGAGTTAAAAACTACTGGCCGTATGGAGGCTGCTCGTGCGATTGCGGAAGCGAGGGCTCAGGGAGATTTGTCGGAGAACGCGGAGTATGATGCTGCAAAGGAGGCTCAGGGCTTACTTGAACTCAAGATTAGTGAGCTAGAGACGGTATTAGCGAATGCCAGGATTATTGACGAGAGTCAGTTGGACACTTCCAAGGTGGCAATTTTAAGCAATGTTACCATTAAAAATTTGAAAACTGGCAAGGAGCTGACCTACAAGTTGGTTTCAGAGACGGAGGCCGATCCAAAGCAGATGAAGATTTCAGTGTCCTCTCCAATTGGATCTGGTTTATTGGGCAAAGTAATTGGGGATGTGGCTAAAATTCAGACGCCAGGGGGTATCATGGAGTTCGAAGTAATGAATATTTCAATTGGATAAAATCAGTTAATGACTTTAGAAGGCACGGAAAGCAGCAAATACCTGCTTTTCGTGCCTTTTTATTTTAGGTATATATTGTTCTATTAACACGAAGTCTAAAGAACCCTTTACCTTTGTATTAAATATCATACAATGACTAAAACGCACCGTCTTATGGTTGGTAATTTGCTAGAAAACAATGCACGGCTCAAACGCATTTTTATTGAGCCTACTTTGCCGAAGGATCTTTCTCCACTGATGGAGCTTGCTCACAATTTGTGGTGGTCCTGGAATCATCGTGCCATCGCTCTTTTTGATATGGTGGGCCCTGGTCTAATGGAGCAGTATAATTACAACCCAATAGCCTTATTGGAGCATTTGAGTATGGAGCAGGCAAATCGATTGATTGCGGACAAGCAATTTATGCGATTGTTGAAGGAGGTGTATGGAGAGTTTAAGCAATATATGGAGCAAGCAGGTCCGCCAAAGGGGCCCCGGATTGCTTATTTTTGTATGGAATATGGCCTGCATCAGAGCATCCGGCTGTATTCAGGGGGGCTTGGAGTATTGGCTGGAGATTATTTGAAAGAAGCCAGCGACCGTAATTTTAACTTGGTAGCGGTTGGTCTGCTTTATCGATATGGGTACTTCCAGCAAGGGATTTCACTTAATGGGGAGCAGCTTCATCTGATGGATGCTGCCAAATTTACGCAGCTGCCTTTGTCACCGGTTCGAGACTCAAAAGAGGAGTGGGTTAAGATTCATATTAATTTGGCTGGTCGAACGGTTTGGGCAAAGGTTTGGGAGTTAAAGGTGGGTAGGGTCTCTCTTTATCTTTTGGATACGGATATTGACGATAATCTGTGGGAAGATCGCTCTTTGACGCACCAGTTGTATGGAGGCGATAATGAGCATCGCTTAAAACAAGAGTTACTGCTTGGCATTGGAGGGTTGCGTGCTTTGAAAGCAATCGAAGTGGATGCGGATGCATATCACTTAAATGAGGGTCATGCTGCTTTTTTAGGATTAGAACGGCTTCGCAATTATATGAAGGATAAGAAGCTTAGTTATGAAGCGGCATTGGAGGTGGTTCGTTCTACGCAGTTGTTTACAACACATACTCCTGTTCCTGCTGGTCATGATAATTTTCCTGAAGCGTTATTGCGGGATTATCTATTTGAATATACGTATGCGCTGGATATTTCCTGGGAGCGCTTGGTTGCTCTAGGCCGTGCCAATGGGGTGGACACAAACGAGCCATTTTCTGTGAGCCATCTTGCATTGCGGACAAGCCAAGAGTCAAATGGAGTGAGTCGCTTGCATGGAGAGGTTAGTCGAAAGATGTTTGCCGAATTACATCCAGACTATCATTACGCTGAATCGAACATTGGTCATGTAACGAATAGTGTTCATTTTTATACTTGGGTAGCTAGTGAGTGGTTGGACTTTTATCGGAGTAAGCTTGGAAAAGGGTTTGAGGCGAAGCAATCGGACCCGAAGCAGTGGGCGAAGATTATGGAGGTAGCTCCGGAGGAGATTATGGCGATTCGGCGGGTATTAAAGTCCAAGTTGTTAAATTGGGTAAAAAGCAGTCTTAACACTGACTATACCCGTAGGGGTGAAAATCCTAGATCCATCTTTGAAATCACGAATTCAATTCGAGAAGACGCTTTGGTTATAGGGTTTGCGCGCCGTTTTGCGACGTACAAGCGTGCGACGTTGCTTTTTAGTAACGAGCAACGCCTTGCTGAAATTGTGAACAATGCCGACCGACCCGTTATTTTCCTTTTTGCAGGAAAAGCGCATCCTGCAGACAAACACGGCCAGGAATTTATTCGATTTATTTATAATACCACTAAAAATCCTTTGTTTAAGGGTAAGGTCATTTTCTTAGAAAATTATAGCATGGAAATGGCTAAGTTATTGGTTCAGGGGGTAGATATTTGGTTGAACACGCCAACACGCCCTTTGGAGGCAAGTGGTACTTCAGGTATGAAGGCGGTGATGAATGGTGTTATGAACTTTTCTGTTTTGGATGGTTGGTGGTGCGAGGGATACCGTCCTGGTGCTGGTTGGGCTTTGCCTGAAAAGAGCACGTATGATGATCCAACCCTTCAAAACGAGCTTGATGCAGAAACGATTTATAATATTTTGGAAAATGATATTGTTCCTACGTATTATGATCAGGACGAAAAAGGTATTTCCCTACGTTGGGTAAGTCATATAAAAAAGACAATTGCTGAGATTGTACCTTCGTTTGTAATGGGGCGGATGTTGGATGACTATGAAGCGAACTACTATTCTAAGCTGTATGCGTCTAGTAAATCAATCAAAGGGGATCACTTAAAAAATGCTACCGAGTTGGTTGCTTGGAAAAACAGGGTGCGTCGCATTTGGGATGCCATCGAGTTAAAGCATTTGGAGGCCCCAGACACTTTTAACCACTCCTTTCGGTTAGGAACAGATTTCAAGGCTGCAGTCACGTTAAATATTCAGGAGCTGCAATCCAAGGATATTGGCGTGGAGCTGGTCTTTTTCAGAAGGAAATCAGAGACGGAACTGGACTTACTGAGTGTACATCCGTTAATGCCAGGTAAGCAGCATGGAACGGACGTAACGTACACCTGCGATATGATTCCCTCACAGTCTGGCGTTTTTGAGTATGGTTTCAGGATGTATCCTACTCATCCACTGTTAGTTCACCGGCAGGATTTCGGTTTGGTTCGGTGGTTATAAAGTTATTTTGATTGGGCCTGTGCGTTTGCTTCAGGCCCAATTATTTTAAAAAGCCATAAGTAATATAGCACCTAGCGCTGCAGCTACCCCCAGCCAGTTGGTGGTTGATAGTTTTTCTTTAAAGATCCAAGTTGCTCCGATTGTAGTCGCTAGAATAATTCCAACATTTACTACCGGGAAGACAAAAGAGCCCTCGAGTCCTGTGCTTAACGAAAGGAGCAGGAAGTACATGCTTCCGAAGTTGGGAATTCCGAGAAGGATGCCCCCTAATACATTTTTATTGTTGTAGATGAGTTTGCCAGTACTCCATCCATAAAGGGCAGCGGCAAATCCAAGCGTTCCTGCAGCTGCGAAGACGGTGCTTATAAAACGTACATTGGAGGGATCTACATATTGTTCGCCCTGAACCCAAAGGAAGGTTATCTCAATAATTGCGGCTAGCAACCAAGTCACTGCTGGGATCCATAATCGGTTATTAGCGCTTTGTGATTCATTTTTGTGCTTAGGCCAGTTTACTAAAATGATAGCGGCGAGGGCTAGGACGATTCCAATGATTTTTCCCAATCTGGTAGTTTCATTATAAACTAAAATGGCAAATGGGACCGTGGCGACGATACTCATTTTTTGCATTATCTGGCTAACGGTTACTCCAAAATACCGGACTGTAAGTGCTGCTCCCGTAAATCCAGTGATAAATACCACTCCGAGAAACAGTGCATAGGGCAGCCATTTACCCTCATCGCCTGTTCCTGGGCCTATGGGTAGGTCGTTTGCGTAGATCCATCCACAAATCACACAAGTAAAATAATTGAAAACGATTGCTTGGAAACTGTCGATTTGGAAGCGGCCGAATAGTTTGAATACAAAGCCAATTAGAACGGAGCAAAGGATGGATAATAGTAGAAATAGCATTTAGATAGCGATTTTATTTAACCAGGACTGGACTTGATCTGTATAGTTTTCGTGGTTGGACGCTGTATTTAGTTGAAGCACAGGACAGTTGCAAAATTGGTCAACCCACTCAAGTTCTTTTATCAAACTTCTACTTCTTTCCATATTTGTTTCATAAGCGGCTGCCCAATCTACGAATTTTTCAAAGACGATTTGCAGGTCGCCTCCATTGGTGAGACGTTGGTCCCCATATCGGGCCAATTCTCTTTCCTTGATTCGTTCTAAACGAACAGTTGTAGGTGCAGTACAAAAGATAATGGCTTGGAATTGGGGTGCAAAGATGGTTCCCCAGTCGCAAATAGAGCCGGTTAGGATCCAGTTTTTTTCTTTTTGAAGGTCTTCGGAGAGTAGTTTTCGGCGGTGGTCTGGGTTTCTTTTTCTTCTATAAGGCTCTGGATCAGTTGTAAACCAGTGGTAGTCATCAGCGTCGAAGTGCATAAAATCCAACGCTGATGCCAAGGATTTACCTAGAGTAGTGATTCCGGCACCAGGGGCACCCATTATGTGGATTCTGTTTACGCTCATTCTTACTTTATGGACGCTAGAGGTTTGATAAGTGGGTTTGTTGGATTGAAATTGTAAAAATTTCAATGGTTTTTATGTAGAGTAATTCAACAAATTCAATTTTTTGAACGGGATCTATTTACATTTTATGTGCCATTATTGTTTGTTTTTATGGCTTATCAGCATTATGCATACTATTTTACCTGTATTTATTTTTCAACAAAACATTAAAAGTACCCTTTTTAAAGGCTTTTTTAACGCTCATCTTTGTATCATCAAAACGGAACGAGGGGGGAGGAAAGCAATTGAGGTAGTTTTGATCTAAACATTCGCATACCTTTTCATGAGATTATATATACGGGAAACCGGCGCGTTGCAAACGAGCAGCGCGCTTTTTTTATTTGGAGGATTTGAAAGGGCACTGTTGTGGGTTGTCGGGTGTTCTGTAATAGAAATTGGGGTTAACTGTTTTGTTTTCATATTCTTTGTGAAAGACGGCGGTTGCGGAGGCGCTCATAGGAGGTACAATCCATGACCAGTCCGCAGCAATTGTTCTACCTTGTTTTTTTTCAGCATCTTCAAAGTGTATGAAATAGTCGGAGGCTTCATGATGGTCATTTATTTTGACTTGGTATTTTTGGAAAGAGTAAAGGACAGAGGTATTTAGTTCTACTAGGGCTCTATCTTTCCACAGGAGGAACGATTGGCTGGTATCCAGGCCCATTTTCTGAGCAATTAGGGGAAGCAGGTTATACCGGTGTTGGTCACCCAGGTTTCGGCTTCCGATTTCGGTACCCATATACCAACCGTTGAATGGGGCCGCTGTGTATTGGATGCCCCCTATTTCAAGAATCATATCGCTGATAACTGGAACGGCATGCCATTTAAGTTGGAGGGTGTTCCACCATTCGAAGGTTGGGTGCTCTAGTGGAACTTCCTTTATCAGGCTTAGTGGGGCTTCTTTCATTTCGGTTGGTTGTCCTGGAAGGGTGATTAGCCAGGGTAGGATATCAAAATTGGTTTGTTGAGAGGGTTTCCAACCGAGTTGGATGCACTGTTGTGTCAGTTTTAACTGTGCGGGATCTCCAACGATGGTTCCATTAGGTTGGGTATAGCCAGCGTATCGGATTAGTTGGCTGTTTTCGATTTGGATTCCCTTGGGCTCATCAGGCATTTTTTGTCGGAAAATGGTGATTGCCGATCGGATATTTCCCTCATTGGTTGCATATCTCAGGTGGTTGGAGAGTGCTTGGTAGATTTCTTCTGTGGTAGTGAGCTGTCGTGCATCGAATATCTTTAGGGTTTTCCAATAAATTCTACCTATACACCGTACATTATTTCTCCAGGCGACCCTAGCACCGAACTCGAGTTCTTTAAAGGTATGGTAGTAAGTGTGGCTTGATTGAATCTCCGTTCGTACTTGTTCTAGGCGTTGTGGGAGTTCGTTTTCTAGTTTTAGCTCTTTGTAGCATTGCGATAGGAAGTTGTATGCCTCTTCCCAAAGCGCCGTTTTTTTTGTGGTAAGGAATTCCATGTCTTGCTATAACCAAAGAGTGGTTAATGAAGTTGTATTGATAAATGGGTTGCCGATTATTTTGGGTTGTGTTGGCTGGTTGTTGTAGTTTCTTGAGGCAAAGTTATTTAATTGGCTGTGGGTTTTTGGGGTAAAAAAAATAAAAAGATAAGACTTTATTTAAACGTTTTTTCAACAAATAATTATTTATTACATCTAATTATGGTTAATATAACGCTTATTTTGATTATAATTTAATAGATATTGGTATTATTTTAATTTAATGGGTTTTTTAGTGTTGGTTTTATTTTTCAACAAATTAAATAAATCATCTTTTTTTTAGGTAATTTTTTCCTTCACCTTTGTATCATCAAAGAAAGCGAGGCAGGAAAGAGTGGACAACGGGAGATTCTTTGATAGATGGTTTGACACTTTTCATGAGATTATATACGGGAAACTGGGCGCGCTGCAAACGAGCAGCGCGCCCTTTCTTATTGATTAAAATGCCTCTATTTCTGTTCTTCGATTGGCAGCCCTTCCTTCTGGCGTTTCATTTGATTCGATTGGGTTTGTAGCACCTAAGCCGATTGCGGATAGTCGTTGTTCTTCTATTCCTTTATTTACTAGGTAGTTTTTTACGGCCAATGCTCTTTCGTTTGATAATTTGAGATTGTTTTGTGGACTGCCAATATTATCGGTATGGCCCTTTATTTTCAAGCGTAGGGAGGGATTTTCATTCAGTAGATTTGCGAGTGCATCCAGCTCGGTGTTGCTTTCAGGTTGAAGCACGCTAAGTCCTGAGTCAAAAAACACATTTTTAAGTATTACGGTATTGGATGCTTGGCTATTTGAGTCGGGTAGACCGTTGAGTTGTATGTTTAGGAGGTATGGCTCTAGGTTATTATTGGTAGAGCTAGTTAATTCGAAGTGTTCAGAATGGAATAGATAGCCCTTTTTGCTTATTTGAAGTGCATAGTTTTGTCCTATGGGCAAGCAAACCAGGAAGGTACCATCTTTTTTAGTGTTTGCTACCATGTAGGTTTCTCCCGTTCGGAGGTTTGTAAATTCAATTTTGGCAACCAAGGGCTGGTTGGATAACTTATCCGTTACGATTGCTTTCACGTAGGTAACTGGTTTGGGGCGGATGTCTAAAGGGAGTTCGAACTGGAAAATATCGATATTGGTGCCATTGGGTTCGACTGGTGCGGAGTAGTAAGCGGTACGTCCATCTAGGGAGGTGACCAGGTTAACCTCGTTTTGCTTTGTATTTATTGGGTATCCCAGGTTAACGGGTTTACCCCAGGAGCCATTGGGTTGTTTTCTAGAGAGGAAAAGGTCTTCTCCGCCCATTCCTGGATGTCCGTTGGAGCTGAAGTAAAGTGTTTGCCCATCGGGGTGGAGGAATGGGAAGGCCTCGCTTTCTGTTGTATTGATTAGTTCGCCCAGGTTGGTTGGGCTGCTCCATTTTCCTCCTGTTTGTCTATGTGTTTCCCAAAGATCTCGGCCTCCGATGGATCCGGGTCGATTACTGGAAAAAATGATGGTTTTCCCGTCGGCGGAGATGGTGGGCTGTGATTCCCAGGCTGGAGAGTTAATGGTATTGCTGAAAGGGACAGGTTTGGTCCATCCTTCCTGTTTAAGTTGTGACCAGTACAGGTCACATCCACCCTGAGATCCATCGTTTTTTCGGTCGCAAGCTGTGAATACGATCCAAGAGCCATCGGGGCTAATTGCTTGTGCCCCTTCATTTAGGTTGGTATTTACCCCCGTTAACGGTTGGGCGACGCCCCATTCGGACTGGAACTGGCTTTGGTAGAAGTTTTCGTCCTCTCCGTCTCGTCTGGTAAAGAGGATGGTTTTGGCATCGGCAGTCAATACGGGAAAATATTCATCAGCTGCCGTATTGATTCCATTTCCTAAGCGAGTTGGGTTAAATTGAACAGGGTTTTTCACTGCTTTGGCAGCGAATGTTGCGTTTTGATAAATTTTCTTCAATTCTGTCCGGTCGCGTTCGGATCCTTCGCCGCTTTCGAGAAAGTAGCCTAGATGTTGACTTGCTTCTTCAAATTTACTTTGCTCCCATTCTACGGATCCGAGTAGTGCGTAGACACTGATTTCGTAGGAGGGGTTTAGTTGGAGAGCCTTTTCAAGTGCACGCTCTGCATCTGACCAATTTTGGGCTCTTTTATGGGCTCCTCCGAGGTAGATGTAAGCATCAATAAAGAGCGAGTCGTGGTCAATGCATTTATTGTATTTACGAATTGCGCCTGCTACATCCCCTTCTTGAATAGCAGTTTTAGCTTCTTTAAAAAGTTTCACTGCTTTTTCAGTAGCTGTTGCGGTAGTATGAAAAGTGGCTTGAGCGCTGACAGGGACTCCTAGATAAAGGATAAGTAAAGTGAGTAATAAGAATCTAGGCATGGTGAGGTATTGAGCTGTTGAATTTTTAGGAGAAAAAACGCTTAAACAAAGGTCGAAATTATATCTAGTCATTCCGTACTTTTGTCCGTCATGTTTGATTCACTTCGATTGCGGTTTGCGCAGCAGGGATTGCGGCGTTTAGCTCAGGGTACGGGCCGGGTGCGTCGTATTCACACACTCAAAACGGCTAACTTCATTCAAATCATTTTTGATGCGACAGATGAAAGGATTGCCAGGGAGGTGCTGGAGTGGACGCGGGAGTTGGAGCGGCTGGGTAAGAAGGTGCAATTGTTAGGTTATTTTAATTTGCCCAAAGCTCCTGAGGCCCCCCCTTCGTTTGACTTTTTTTTCAAGAAGGAGTTAAATTGGAACTTTTCACCAAAGAGTCAGAAAGTTGATTCGTTTTTAAAGGAGATTCCGGATTTATTGGTGGGAATTAACCCTGGGGGTGTTGTGGCGGTGGATTGGGCTGTTTTGCAGAGTAAGGCGGGGATGAAAGTAGGTATGGTTTCGGCTTATCCGAACGATTTGGATGTACAGATAGAGCTTCCGGAGGGGGCTGGTGTCAAGAAATTTGTTTCGGACTTAGGGCACTATTTAGATAAAATTATCACGCGATAAACCTGCATTTTATGCGACAGCGTTTTAGGGGAACGGGGGTAGCTTTGGTAACTCCGTTTAAAAAGGACAACCGGATTGACTGGGACGATCTGGAAAAATTGATCGAGCATGTAATTGCGGGAGGGGTTGAGTTTTTGGTAAGTTTGGGTACAACGGGAGAGTCTGTTACCTTAACGGAGGAGGAGCATCGATTGGTGCTTGATTTTACGATTAAGGTCAATAGGGGCCGTTTGCCGTTAGTTGCGGGTGTGTTTGGGGGGAACTTTACCAGTTCCTTAGTTGAGAAGGTGCAGGGTTTCCATTTTGAGGGAATTGATGCTATACTAAGTAGTAATCCTGCTTATAATAAGCCAGGCCAGGAGGGTATATATCAGCATTATATGGCTTTGGCGGAGGTTTCACCTGTTCCAATAATTATATACAATGTACCTAGTAGGACCTCTTCGAATATTAGTGCTGAGACTACCTTGCGGTTAGCCAATGCAAGTGATCGGTTCTTAGGTATTAAGGAGGCTTCGAATGATTTATACCAAGTGATGAAAATCATGAAAGGGAAGCCGAAAGACTTTTTGGTGTTAAGTGGAGATGATTTTATGACCTTACCTATTGTTACGAGTGGTGGGGACGGTGTGATTTCGGTTATTGCCAATACGCTTCCTAGGTTTTTTACTGATATGACTCGGGCAGCACTTCGCAATGATTTAGCAACTGCCCAGCAGCTTAATTTCAAGTTGTTGGAGATGTACAGGTTATTATTTATTGAGGGTAACCCTGTCGGGGTCAAAGCGGCGCTAGAGTTGCAGAATATTTGTTCCCGTGACGTGCGGCTTCCGCTCACGCCGATGACGGAGCAGGGTATTCATTTGATTATGGCTGAGATGGAAAAGTTGGGGGTAATTCCTTAGGATTAGTTTTTAAATATACTATTTGAGGGTTTCTAAAATTACCTATTTTGAATTATGTTGAATACCCTTTTCAAGGACCCCTATTGGCTCTTCTGTTGGGGGTTATTGCCTGTTTTTTCCTATGTGCTTTATTCTTATTTGCGGTGGCGAGATCGTAGGTTGACTCTATTAGGGCCATTTGCTAACCGGCTTGTTCAGGGATTTTCAAGAAGGCAGTATTTAATACGGGGTTGGTTGTGGATGGTTTCTATTTTTTTGTTGGTAGTTGTAATGGCAAATCCTCATTGGGGCACCCGTAAAGTACAGCAATCTCAGAAGGCTGTGGATGTGATGTTTGCGCTTGATATTTCGAGGAGTATGTTATCGGAGGATTTGCGGCCCAATCGGTTGGTTAGGTCGCGTTTGTTTGCGCAAGAGTTATTGCAAGGTTTAGAAGGGAATCGTGTTGGACTTCTTTTTTTTGCCGGGGATGCTTTTTTATCGATGCCGCCATCAACGGATTATTCCACTCTAACTTCCTTGATTTCGGAGGCGGATCCTGAGGGTTTTTCTGCGCAAGGAACTTCTATTGAATCGGTGGTGGATTTGGCCATTCAGGCATTTGATCCAAGTAAGTCGGCTGTAAGAGCCTTAGTGATTATTACAGATGGGGAGGAGCATGAAGGGGATCCGGCATCTGTCATTTCCGCAGCGCGAGACGAGCATGGCATTCAGACTTTTGTGGTGGGTGCTGGCACTTTAGAGGGAGGAACCATCCCGGTGTATGGTGGAGGCGTTCAGCGGGATGCTGATGGTGAAGTAGTGATTTCAAAAATGAATAATTTGTTGTTAGAGGAGATAGCAAAAGCTGGAGGGAGTGAGTCGCCCTATTACATTTTGAATCAAGTTGATGCCATTTCTTCTATAGTAAAGGAGATTGCAGCGTTACCAAGCAAAGAGATATCCATCCGACAGTATGATACGGAGAACAGCTTGTACCAATGGTTTTTATTCCCCGCCTTTTTAATGCTGTTTTGGGAATTTTATTGGTTTAAGAAGAGGGTGGGTTGAGAACGAGGTTCCATTATACTAGCCTGTTGGTTGCTCATAGTTTTCATAGTTTTCCTGTTTTTTTCTAATTCCGAAATTATAGCGCAGGTTGATTCCCACTCGTTGAGTGTCTGATTGTCTATTCCCCCATGCTTGAATTCCTGCCTGGTTAATTTCAAAATTATTTCTGTTTGTGAAGAAGATATCGCTTGCTGAGATGGTTACGGTAAGTTTATCATTTACAAAGCGGCGATTGATATTGGCGCTTAGTGCTCCGAAGTTACTTAGTTCGTAAAATTGTGACAGTCCATTAAGTCGAAGGAATCCGTTCAGGCTAAGGGTGCTTTTTCCATCTATTTTTAGGCGGTGGTAGGTAAAAAACGACCAGCTTCCACGATTGAACTGCAGGGGTTGGTTGTCATAGAGACCCTTGTATTGGAGGTAATTGTACTGAGCTCCTATAACGAAGAAGTAGCTCCACCCTTGAGGCAGAGCTCCTGTCAGTTTGAAATAAGATTCTTCCTGGTCTCCTAGGTTGTCATAGGTTCTGTAGGCGACTTCTTTGAGGTTGGGGTCTTGATAGACCACGTTTGTGAACAGGTTATTAGTATAATTTTTTCCGAAGGCAATTACGGGTTGATTATCGTAGCTGATATTGATTTCGTAGTTATTCGTAAATTGAGGTTGTAGGGCTGGATTGCCTGTTTCATAGAGAAATTGATCGATAAAGCGTTGGAATGGATTTAATTGACCATATCCGGGGCGGGCGATGGATTTCCGGTAAACTAAGAATGCCCTCAGGTCATACCCTGCTATTTTGAAGACATTTCGGCTTAAGTAGACATAAGGAAACAGGTCTGACCGGTGGACTTCAAAGGAGGTATCATTCGGGATGGTTTGTTTTCCAACCATATTTGTATTTTCCAAGCGCAATCCACTTTTTAGGGTTATTCCTTTCCAAGTTTGGGATGCCTGCAAGTAGCCTGCATATATAGCTTCGGTATATTGAAAAGCGTTGGTTCGCTGTGGGTCCGGACTTTGGATTCCATTTTGGATTAGGGAAAAGTTAGTACTATTTTGAAACCATTGGAGCGTTGATTTCAAGCCGGTTTCCAAGGTAGTGTTTGGCGAAAACTTATACTTTAGGTCTGTCCGAGCTTGGAAGAAGTGCCTGTGATTACGAATATTGCCGCGGCCGTTTAATTCTACGGAGGATAATTGCAATGGGTACAGTGTAAAGAATTGGTTGTTCTGGTTTTGGTGTAAATTATAGGCTAGATCAAGATCAAATTCTGACCCAATGGTATCTATTTTTTTCTCTAGTTCCAGTCCTTGATTAACATGAAAGAATTGGTTGTCGTTCACGGTTTGATTGGGACTGTTTTGGATAACGGATTGATTGGATTCTTGGAGTAGGTAATTCTTGGTAGCTGTTTCGGATTGGCTTTTTCCGATATTGGCCCTTCCGTCCAGCGAAAGGGTCCATTTTTGGGGCAGCTCAATTCCTATTCCATATCCGGAGTACAGATTTTGTCCAGGCAACTGAGTATATGCCTGTTGGCGAAGGGTTGTATCTGAGTTTAATTGTCTGTTGGTGTTGAGTTCTTCAAAGCTATTTCGGCGTCCAAGGTTGGAGTTCCAATAGCTATTGATTTTAGTATTGCTGTTATTTAGGGAGAATCCGATGTTTTGATCGCTGAATTTTCCTTTATTCAGGTTTGCACTTAGGCTACCGTTTCTCCCGAGTTTAACGCCTTTTTTTAGGACAATATTGACAAGTCCACCGGATCCATTTGCGTCGTATTTAGCGGAGGGTGTACGGAGTATTTCAATTTTTGCGATGCTGTTGGGAGGTAAGTTTTTTAGCAGAGCCGCCAGATCGGTGGCGCTCATTCGTTGTTCCCGTCCATTGATTTGAATAGTTGCTGGTGTAGTACTATTGAGGAAAACGTTTCCATCTTGGTCAACGAATAGTCCGGGTGTTTTTTCGAGTATTTCTAGCACATTGGTGCTAGATTGTGCCAGGGGTTCGGGGTCAACAATCGTTTTATCGTCTTCTTGACGGAACAAATTTTTCCGGGCACTTATGGTGACTGTTGCCAGGCTATTGGATTCCTCAGACATTTGAAGTTGGATTGTTACCGCTTGATCTTCTACTGTGATTTCTTGATTTATTGTTTTCATTCCCAGGAGGGAGGCCGTTAGTTGGAAGAGACCCTTTGGGATATTTACGAACCCACCGTTCCCATTCAAGTCGGTTGTTTGGAAAAAGAAAACGCTACTATCGGTGAGGCTGGTTAATTTAAGTTGTGCACCGACCAGGGGTTCCTTGTTTGAATCGATCAAGGAGACCTTAACGGTTCCATTTTGTGCAATCGCATGAAGGGTCGTGAGAAGCACGATTAAGGTCAGTAGTTTGTGTTTCATCTTGCAAAAGTAGGGTCTAAGAGAATGGACTTATTCGTGTTTAGCAGTTTTTAACGCAGTAGTTTTTGGTGAATGCTCCAGACTTGAGGAAGCAATAGTTTTTGGCCATCGTTATAAATGAGGAAGTTGGCGTATTTTATTTTTTCGGATTCGGGTAATTGGGTGGCCATTCGTTGGAGTGCTGCCTCTCTAGTGATTCCATCTCTTTGAATAATTCTATTGATACGGATTTCTTCTGGTGCTGTGACTACAATCAGCGCATCAAGCCATTGGTGCCCACCGCTTTCAACGATTAAGGCTGCTTCTTTTAAGGTGTAGGGAACATTGCGCTGTTGGTTGTGCCACTCGATGCTGTGTTGTTCGACAGCTGGATGTGCGATAGCGTTTAGTTCGGATCGTTTTTGTGGTGTTTTAAAGACAATTTCAGCGATGAGTGCCTTGTTGTATTTACCGTTGATGTAGGCGTTTTCCCCGAAGAGGGCAATTACTTTTTTTTGGAGTGTTGGATCATTTTCCAGCAGCCATTTTGCCCAATAATCGGCATAATAAACTGGAATTCCGAGTGCTTCAAAGATATGACAGGCGGTTGTTTTTCCGCTACCGATTCCGCCCGTGATTCCTACTCGTAATGGTGGTTTTGATGGTTGTTCAGACATAGTAGAGTCGATTAAGTTGTCTGTAGGCTGCCTTAATAAAAGGTAAGGTTGGTACAGCATTGAGTGCTTTTAGGTCTTGGAGGAGGTGAGTGTTTTCATCCAGAAATCTGAAGACGGCCGTTCCACCTAAATTTTTAAAAAAGGAACCAAAAATCAAGTGTGCGGGGACGAGTTCGTCGCTTAATGCGCGCAGGAATACGGAGTCGTATATTCGGTATTTTTTGGAAGATTGGATTAATGAAAGATTAGGGGTGCTGTTTTTTGCCCAGTCTTTTACAAAAGCTGCGGATCGTTGTTGGGTTCGTTTAAACGCGTATCCAGTTGAGCCTTTAACGAAACCTCCTGAGGTTCCGATGTTGATGACGTGGTTACTTTGTGTTGTTGGGAAGTTAAAATCTGTCATTGGTATAACTCCAAATTCTTGATCGAGGATCTGGAAGTCGGCTGTTTGTAGAAACTGGTGGATATAGTTGGTTAGTTCGGTATCGTACTCTTGTTCAGAGAGAAGTTGGGGTGAAAAAACGGTATATTCTACAAGCGCTTCTGTTTGAGAAAAAGGAAGTACATAAACGAAGCGTGTATTATCTTTTTGTGCCACCCTGAAGTCCATGAAAGTGACGCAATCTGGATTAAATATGGGTGTAGGGCATTTAATCACCCATCCTTTAAAGTGCTGAAGTAGGGAGAGGTGTTGACTAGAGGGAGGATCATTTGGCTGAGTAAAAGGATTTTGGAACTTTGGAGTTAAGGGGGAGGGGAGTAGTTGGATAGGGGTGATTGCGCTATTGAGGATCCAGCTGCTTTGAAAGGTTTTGCCATTTAGTTGAAGGGATCCCGTTTGCACATTCATATCGGTGATGTTCCCAAATTCCCAATGGACATTTGAGTGTTGGCTTAGTTTGGTTTTCGCCCAGTTATAAAAGTCTATGCCACGAACCATATGGTATTGGTAGGGCTTGATTTGTAGTTGTTCGCTATGAATAGGGCTATGGAAGTGGCAGTTTTTCCATGTTTTGTATAAAACGGGAGGTAATTGATTTACTTCTTCGTTTGTTGCCCAGAAGCACCAGGTTCGATCATTTTTATCTTTTTGATCTCGGTCGGTGAGGAGGATTTTTTTTGTTTGGAAGAAGGGGAGATCGACCATTTGCGTGGCGATGGAAAGGGCGGATAGGCCTGCTCCTGCGAAGATGATATCGTAGTGGTTGCTCATGATTAAGTTGGTTGAACGCTTGAGTGGATCCAGTCTTCGTACTGTGCATTTGCACGGGCTTCGAAGCGGAGGATACAAGGTGTTTGGTAGGGGTGTGCCTCCATTAAGGCGGTTTCGAGTGCGTCTTCCAACGCCAGGGTAGTTTTCAGGATACACACCCACTCTGCGTCTTGTTGAAGTTCGGTTTGCCACCAAAAGGTACTTTGGACAGGGAAGATATTTGCACAGGCTGCTAGTTTGAGTTCAAGTATCTGTTGGCCAATTTGCTCTGCGGTGGCTTTATCGGGGTGGGTTGTGTAGAACACTAGAAAGGGCATCTTTTGTAATTTTGAGAAAACTTTAACAAGGGAAGCAAAATCAAACTGTTGCTTTTTAGGTTCTTTTGTGAAGTCATCTAAATAAGAACAAAATTATGCAGTATTTATCAGCTTTAGCAATAGCAACAGCCGTAGGATTAATTGGTTTAGCAACTCATTTTTCCAGTTTCGATCAGTCAGGTTCTACGGAAGCTACAACAGACCAATGGTATACTTGGGAGCAAGCGGTTGAGTTGAATAAGACCAAGCCTAAGAAAATAATGGTAGATGTGTACACAGACTGGTGTGGTTGGTGTAAGAAAATGGATAAAAACACGTTTGCTGCCCCTGAGGTTTCTACGTATTTGAACGAGCATTTTTATGCGGTCAAGTTAAATGCGGAGCAGAGGGAGGCCATTATTTTTGGCAGGGACACCTTTACGTACATGGACTCTGGTAATGGTAGGGGAGTGAACACCTTGGCATACGCATTGCTCGATGGCAAGATGGGGTATCCCTCTATTGTGTACCTGGATGAGCAATTTAGACGGATTATGATTTCTCCTGGTTATAAGGAGACCCCTGATTTGATGCGGGAGTTAAAATTTGCCAAAGAGGAGATTTATAGCAAGAAGACATGGGAGGAGTACCTTGGACAATAGGGCTGAGGAGCTATTGGGAAGCTCTCCCTTTGGGTTTCTTATTGTTTTGGTTGGAAAAGTGGTAGAATGATTTGAAAAGACCGGCTATTCAACGACCTTTGTGCGGTTTTATAAAATTCAATATTATGGCAATACTGCTACTGGAAGACGGAACTGTATTTAGGGGTAAAGCGGCGGGTAAGAAAGGTACCACGACCGGTGAAATTTGTTTCAATACTGGTATGACGGGCTATCAGGAGATTTTTACGGATCCATCCTATTCTGGTCAGGTATTGGTGGCGACCAATGTTCATATTGGTAATTATGGTATCAAGATGGAGGAGGTTGAAAGTGAGGGTATCAAGATTGCTGGGTTCATCTGCCGTAATTTTAATGTTGATTATAGTCGACCCATGGCGGATCGTTCGATTCAGGATTATTTTGAGTCGGAGGGATTGGTTGCGATTACGGATTTAGATACTCGTGCAATAGTTCAGCATATTCGGTCCAAAGGAGCCATGAATTGTATTATTTCTTCGGAAATTGACGACTTGGATGAGTTAAAAAGACAATTGGCTAATATTCCCTCGATGGCTGGTTTGGAGTTATCCAGTCAGGTCACTACGGCCTCTGCGTACGAGTATGGGAACCCAGAAGGGAGGTTAAGGGTAGCGGTAATGGATTTTGGAATAAAGAAGAATATCTTACGTAATTTTGATCAGCGGGATTGTTTTCTGAAGGTATTTCCGGCGCGGACTCCTTTTTCAGAGGTGCAGGCTTGGGGTGCGGATGGGTATTTTTTATCGAATGGTCCTGGGGATCCTGCTTCGATGGGATATGCTGTAGAGCTTGTTCGGCAGATGTTAGCAGACGGCAAGCCAATGTTTGGTATTTGTTTGGGTCAGCAATTATTAGCGCAGGGGGTGGGTTTGCCTACTTACAAGTTGCACCATGGTCATAGAGGGATTAATCATCCAGTAAAAAACCTTAGGAGTGGGCGATCAGAAATTACCAGTCAAAATCATGGTTTTGGGGTATTGGAGCAGGCGGTTTATGATAGTCCGAGCATTGTTGAGGCTACACACATTAATTTAAATGATCAGACGGTAGAGGGTATAAGATTAAAGAATTATCCTGCTTTTTCGGTTCAGTACCACCCGGAGGCTTCTCCTGGTCCGCATGATGCACATTATTTATTTGATGAATTTATTGGTTTAATGGCTTGATTGTTTGCTACCTATGCAAAACGGGACCTTGTTAGCTTTTATTATAGGTTATATGGTCATCACCGTGTGGGTAGGATGGTTAGCGGGTCGTAGGGTAAAGACTGCTGCGGATTTTGCCGTTGCTGGCAAGCAGTTGCCATTATTTATGGCTGCTTGTGCCTTGTTTGCTACCTGGTTTGGTTCGGAGACGGTGATGGGAGCTTCTGCTCGTTTTGTTGATGAGGGGGTTCCTGGAATTATTGAGGATCCTTTTGGTGCTGCTTTGTGTTTGGTATTAGCCGGGTTATTGGTTGCTAAGCCCTTGTACAAGCGCAATTTATTGACGTTCAGTGATTTTTTTCGGATTCGATTTAGTAAGACTACGGAAGTGGTCTCTGCTTTGTTTATGGTGCCCTCCTTTTTCAGTTGGATTGCGGCACAATTAGTGGCGCTTGCGATAATATTAGAAACGGTTAGCGGTTTAGATAGGATGTGGGGGGTCTTGATTTGCACGGGTCTTGTCTTGTTGTATACCTATGTTGGAGGCTTATGGGCGGTTGCGGTGACGGACGTCATACAGACCTTGGTTATTTTGGTTGGCTTGGTGATACTTGCTGTGATTTTAGTAGGGGAGGTAGGTGGTTTGGATGCTTTGATTAAGTCCACACCGGTTGACAAGCCGGATTTTTTTCGATTTTTCCCCAAGAGCAATCCAATTAGTTGGATAGAGTGGGTGGCAGCCTGGATGACGATTGGGTTGGGGAGTATACCACAGCAGGATGTTTTTCAGCGTGTAATGAGTGCTCGTACGGAGCGTGCATCTGTAACCGCTTGTTATGTTGCTGCCTTTATGTATTTGACTGTTGCATTTATACCTTTGATTATCAGCTACTCAGGAAGCATATTACATCCTGAATTAGCGGTGGGCGACAAGCAAGGTTTGATTCCTACGATGGTTTTGAAATACCATGGCCTTGGGACTCAGATTTTGTTTTTTGGGGCATTGATGTCTGCTATATTAAGTACTGCTAGTGGTGCGATGTTGGCACCTGCAACTGTTATTGGGGAGAATTTGGTCAAAAAGCTGTATAAAAAGGAGTTAACGGATGCTCAGTTGTTAAGAATTATGCGCCTCTCGCTGGTTGGCGTTGCTATTTTTACTGGGGGGATGGCGGTTTGGCGCAATGACATTTATGAATTGGTTTCTGAATCTTCAGCCTTTAGTCTTGTTTCTTTATTTGTTCCATTAATAGCTGGACTATACTGGGATCGCGCCAATAACATAGGTGCAATTACGTCGATGGTCACTGGATTTTCGGCTTGGATCATTGCCCTTTGGATACTGCCAGGGTCGGGTAACGTTAGCGATGACTCTTCGTTTGCCTCCATTCTGTTGAGTATTCCTGCCATGTTATGGGGATTTATGGCGAGCATATTAGGTATGGTCATTGGGACCTTAGTTGGATCTAATTTGATTCGGCGGCGGCGAAATCGTATATTAAGAGAGAAAATGGTATAGCGGATGAGAGTTCTTGTACTAGACAATTTTGATTCATTTACGTTTAACTTAGTTGATTATTTTAGGAGTCTCGGATCGGTGGTGACTGTGGTTCGGAACACCACCTCTATGGAGCGGTTGAGAGAGGAGGTTTTTGATTTACTAGTGCTTTCACCGGGCCCTGCATTACCGAAGGATTCGGGAAACTTAATGCAGGTGATTGATTATTATTATTGGCAAAAACCAATTTTTGGGGTGTGTCTTGGTCATCAGGCGATAGCGGAGTATTTCGGAGGTGAGTTGGAGAACATTCAGCCCATGCATGGGAAAGCTGTTGAAATTCGGCATGACGGCAAGGGCGTGTTTAGTGGAATTGAGCAGGGTGTTGAAGTAGCGAGGTACCATTCTTGGGCAGTGTCCAATGTTCCACAGGAAATGGAGGTAAGTGCGGTATCGAGTGATGGGGTTGTGATGGGGATTCGTCATAAGCAATGGCCAATTGAAGGGGTTCAGTTTCATCCAGAATCGGTTTTAACGATGCGCAATGACGCCGGTATTCGGATGATTCGAAATGTAGTAGAAGGAAAGCTTGGGTAGAGAGGGGAAATTTGGGGTTGAGGTCATGGTATTTTCAAATAATAAAAGCGGTATTAAACAAATAACATCTCTTCATCGTTAGAGGGGTATGGATTGGAAATCTGGTATGGCCAAAAGAGCCGCGCTCATCTTCACAGTTATTGTCTACATTTCGGGATTAATTGGGATGCACACCTCTTGGAGGGAATGGTTTGTTTCGATGACCCCCTTTAGTTTATTAGTTTCTGTTTTTGTGTTGATTCAGCATCAGCCATTGCATACTGTCCGGACATTTTCCTGGATGGTTGGCGCCTTCATGATAGGATATTTCTCGGAGGTATTAGGTGTTAACACGGGGCTTTTGTTTGGCGACTATGCTTACGGTCAAGCGTTGGGGCCAAAGTTATGGTCGACTCCTTTAATGATTGGTATTAATTGGCTTTTGGTCACATTAATTGTTAACGAAGTGATTTGGCGGGTATTGCCCTCTCGAACCCCTGGGTTTATTGGTATTATTTTGGGAGCTATGGGCTGTACAGCATTGGATTGGTGGATTGAGCCGGGGGCTATTCAGTTGGGTTATTGGACTTGGGAAGTTGGTTATCCGCCGATGGAGAACTATTTTGGATGGTTTTTGGTATCATTGATTATTTCAGGGGCTTATTTCAGGTTGATGACTCCTGCACTTCGAAATAGCTCGACCTTGGTGCTTCTTGGACTGCAGCTGTTGTTTTTTGGGATAATTCGCTAGAGGGTTGCTACTTTTTATGCAACTTTGTGCTTCTAACAATTGAAAATGGGTTTTATCCCGAAAAAAATCATTCCTGATGCCTGAGTTATCGTTTCAATACCCTGCATGGTTCTTAGTATTGTGTGTCTTGCTTGGATTAGGATACGCTTCGTTGTTGTATTATAGGGATGTAACGTTTAATGAGAAGCCACTACTTTATCGCCGGTTTTTGTTTGCGTTGCGCTGGGTAGTCGTTACACTTATTAGTGGGTTGCTTCTCTCTCCTTTACTTAAGCGAACCATCATAGAGGT
>Ga0315902_10001242_pt1 | contig 41156 bp, 34 predicted proteins | sample LakEriMetagenome_9_FD_203523 | JGI IMG/M metagenome (GOLD analysis project Ga0315902, IMG submission 203523) | Freshwater fungal communities from buoy surface, Lake Erie, Ohio, United States - Buoy 12 MA117 | ecosystem: Environmental > Aquatic > Freshwater > Lake > Lake biofilm | place: USA...
TTAGTGAAGGCTATCGCTCTTTTTGGGAAACGCATGTCGGTTTTAGCATTGGCAATATGGATTTTCACCATAGCCTGGCGGATTGGATCAACGACGGTTTGATGGCGATTTTCTTTTTGATGGTCGGTCTGGAGATCGAAAGGGAGTTGTTCATTGGCGAGCTTAGCGATCGGAAACGCGCGATGCTGCCTATCGTTGCGGCATTTGGCGGCATGGCCGTACCCGCTTTGATTTACTTCGGGTTTAATGCAGGGGAACCAACCATTAGCGGTGTAGGTATTCCAACAGCTACGGATATTGCCTTTGCCATTGCCATTATGGGCGCGGTGGGGAACAGGGTGCCGATTAGCATCAAGGTATTTTTGACAGCGTTGGCCATCATCGACGACCTGGGTGCCATCCTGGTTATTGCCATTTTCTATGGGCATGGATTCTCCTTGTTCCATTTTGGCGTAGCCATGGGAATCTGGCTTATTCTCTACTTCCTAGGGCGCCGCGGCGTCGGTTCGTTGTGGATTTACCTCCCGGCAGGCGTAGTGATGTGGGCTTTTATGATGCATTCAGGTATTCATGCGACCATTACGGGCGTGTTGCTGGCGTTCGCCATTCCTTTTCAGGGAGGAGGTCAGCATGCGGTTTCTTACAAGCTGCAACATGCATTGCATCGGCCGGTTGCCTTACTCATTATTCCGGTTTTTGCTTTGGCCAATACAGCCTTGGTTATTGACAGCGGTGTAATGTCGCAGCTTGGCAATCCGGAAAGTCTTGGCATTTTCTTTGGGCTGCTGCTAGGTAAGCCGATAGGAATCGTGATTTTCAGTTACGCCAGTGTTGCCTTTGGATTGGCTTCATTCGGACGTGGCGTGAAGTTTTCGCATATCCTTGGTGCAGGAACCTTGGCGGGAATCGGGTTCACGATGTCGATTTTCATTACCAACCTGGCGTTTACCAATGCGGAATGGATTCAGGTGGGGAAAATCAGCATACTCATTGCCAGTACCGTTGCAGCAGTGGTAGGCGTTCTGATGTTGCGATTTCTAACGCCAACCCCGGAAAAGGAATAATTTCAAAAAACTCTTGCATTTTTTTCGGGCTTTTGTATTTTTGCACTCCCGAAACGAAAGGATCGGTAATTCAGTTGGTTAGAATGCCGCCCTGTCATCCCTACCGGTGGTAGGGACGGGTTCGAGTCCAACATGAATGGAAAATAAAGGTCAGTAAGCAATCCATGCCAGACCCTAAAAATAGAGGAGTAGTTCTTTAACGGATCGGTAGTTCAGTTGGTTAGAATGCCGCCCTGTCATCCCTACCGGTGGTAGGGACGGGTTCGAGTCCAACGTGAATAGAAGATAAAGGTCAGTAAGCAATCCATGCCAGACCCTAAAAATAGAGGAGTAGTTCTTTAACGGATCGGTAGTTCAGTTGGTTAGAATGCCGCCCTGTCACGGCGGAGGTCGCGGGTTCGAGTCCCGTCCGGTCCGCTAACCTTAGAAAGCCCCTGCAAAGGGGCTTTTTTTATGCTTTTATTTTATGATTTACTATTTGTACGTTATCGCATCGGTTTCCGGGAGGTATTACAAAGGCGTATCGGGTCATCCGTTGCTGCGTTTGGCTCAGCACAACAATGGTGAAGTCAAATCGACTGCCGGGCAAGGTCCGTGGCGGTTTGCAGGAGTGTTTTTGTTTGAGAGCAAACGAGAGGCCTTGATTCAAGAGCGAAAGTTGAAGAAGTACAGCCGCGAGAAGCTGGAAAATTGGATGTCGGCCTGTCATCCCTAAATGGGGTATAGGTGGAATTTGATCCGAATCCTAGTGCGAATTTCAACCGAGTGTGCGGAAAGTTGCACCTGGTCGAAACCGCGAGCTAGCTTGGGTTTGCAGTTGAATGCGGAAGGTTGTTGCTGAATTGTGTGAAAACGTTTTCACGTTATCACAACCGAGTATGCGGGAAATTGCACCTTGGTGAAACGCACGTCCAGTAAGGGTTTGCGACTGGATTGCTGCAGATAGCCTTAAATAACGCGACAAGAACGTACCAGGTATAATCGATTGTTTTTTGGGATGATTTTGGACAGTTTTCCGTTGGGAAGTCCCATCAGAACTAGGAAGTGCAATTTTCCGTACACTCAGTACGGTAGGTTAGATGCATGGTCAATAAGGACACATCCAAACTTCCGTAACACTGTTGTTTATTGCCATGCGAAGAGTTGTAATGTAAATATAATGAATGTGTTAGAGGTGTTAGGTGCAATTTCCCGCACACTCGGTCCCTATCAAGAACTGCGTTGGCTGTTTAGCCTCAAATCTGGCAATGACATGCTTGCTCACACAACGATTCATTCATTCCAACGTTATAGTGTTTGTTCATTCCCATTCAACCCGCTCAATTTGCTCTGGTGATTTTACCGCGCTGCTGGCCTTTGGTGTTCATTCTTGTTTTCTCCGCAGCTTGCCGAAATGGTGCTGACCGAAAACCAAACCAATTTAAGCAGTCCGATTCTGTTGTGCAGCCGGAACGTGTGTCTGCATTGGTGAAAAAGGGTCTTACCCAGTTACCTTGGCTAAAACGCACCGGCTACTCGCAACGTTATATCTTATTGGCAGACCTAAGCCTGCCAATGAATGAATACCGCTTGTTTCTGGTCGATCTTGAAAAGCATAAAGTACTCCTGCGCTCGGTGATGGCCCATGGAAGTGGACGCGGCAGCACCATTGAAGAGGCCGTCTGTTCGAATGAACCGGGCAGCAACTGCAGCTCATTGGGTCGATACCGTTTCGGGGCGAATTATAACGGTCGATGGGGCAATTCATTCCGTTTGCACGGATTGGATCCCGGAAATAACCGGGCTTTGCAACGTGCAATTGTCTTTCATTACTACCAATACATGACCGATGACCCGGAATCCGGATCATTATACTACAGTCAAGGTTGTCCAATGGTACCCAAAAGCACGTATTTGAAAGTGAAGAAAATTGTTGAGAGTGAATCGCAACCCCTGGTGCTTTGGATTTATAAATGAAGCATGCTTACAAGCGGATGCAGCATTTCAGACAAACCAACACGTTTTCTGACCGATCAAACCCGATCCACCCTGATTTCTATCCGCAGCATTTTGCAGTACTTTGCCGGAATGCCTGAGAAAGCTTTTGATAAGATTATTCTGGGAATCGACCCTGGTACCCGCATCATGGGCTACGGACTCTTGGGCTGCAAGGGGAAACGATTCGAGCTGATCACCCTGGGCACGATAATCCTCGAAAAAATGGAAGACCACGCCCTTCGGTTGAAGACGATTTTTGAGCGCACCACCCAGATTATCGATGGTTATCACCCGGATGAAATGGCCATTGAGGCGCCGTTTTACGGCAAGAACGTGCAAAGTATGCTCAAACTTGGCCGTGCTCAGGGCGTTGCGATTGCCGCAGCGCTGAGCAGGGAGATGCCGGTATTTGAGTATTCACCGCGTAAAATCAAGCAAAGCATCACGGGAAATGGAAATGCCGGGAAAGAGCAGGTGAGTCACATGCTCGAGCAGATGATGCAGTTTGAAAGCATGAGCAAGCATTTGGATGCAACCGACGGTCTCGCGGTAGCGCTTTGCCACTTCTTGCAAGCCGAACCCGGAAAAATAGGTAGTGGACCCAAAGGCGGCAGGGGAGGGAAAAGCGGCGCCTGGAGCCGCTTCCTGAACGAAAACCCTGATCGGGTGAAGTAACACAGCGTTCTTAAACGAGGTCTTCTTGCCCGTGTTTAGCGTTGGCAACGATGTTTGGCACGCTCCAGGTTACGCGGCCGGCCATTGGATGTTGTCTTTGCGGGCAAACTGCTTGTGAACAAACCCTGCAGGAATCAGGCAGGCATCCATCTGTATGGATGAACATTTCCACCTGTGCGCCAAAGTGGGCTCTGATTTCATCGTTTAAAGCTTCTGCGGCTGAATGCGCTTCATGCACATTGTAAAACCATGGCACAGTTATATGGCAATCAATATGATACACCGATCCATATCGGATAACCCGGAGGTTGTGAAGGTCAATCCAATCGGCGCGGCGTCTGCTTTCCAGCATGTCCACCAAACCTTCAAGCCATTGCAGATCGGCTTCGTCCATGATGCCGGTGATGGCTTTTCGGATGATGCCGTAAGCAGTCCATGCCAGGAAAATGGACAAAAGCAGGGCCACGAGGCTATCAATCCATTCCAGACCTGTTAGCCGGATCAACAACAAGCCCGCTATGATTCCAATGGAAGTCCAGGTGTCGCTTTGCAGGTGTTTTCCGCTGGCAACCATGGCAGGTGAATGGGTTTTTCTGCCTTGCCGTATCGACATCCAGCCGAGGATCCAGTTCATGGCCGCCGCGAAAAAAATGACACCCATACCTTGGCCCAGGTCGTTGAGCTTATGTCCGTATATGAGATTCCAAACTGCTTCGTAGCCAATCAGCAGAGATGCGAATAGCATCAATGTTCCCTCGATGCCGGATGAAAGAAACTCCACTTTTCCATGTCCGTAAGGATGGTTTTTATCTGCCGGGAGTGACGAGAGATATACGGCGTATAAGCTGATGGCACCGGCAACGATGTTGACTATGCTTTCAAGCGCATCGCTCAAGACGCTGGTAGCCCGTGTGATTTGCCAGGCCCAAAGTTTCAAGGCGAACAGAACCACAGCAGCCAGAAGCATCCACCGCTGCAGTTTCAAGTTCGCGTCATGAGCCTGTTGAATCACGGCACCAAATTAGCGAATTGCCCTGCAAACGGCGGATATTTGCAGCGATGGAAACACAAAGCGGTCCCCGCATTTTACACGCACCCCGCGGCAGCAAGCTCAACTGCAAAGGCTGGGTGCAGGAAGCAGCTTACCGGATGTTGCACAACAACCTTGACCCTGAGGTAGCGGAACGCCCGGAGCAGTTGATTGTTTACGGCGGACTTGGCAAGGCAGCCCGTAACTGGGAATCATTTGATCTGATTTGCAAGGCTTTGCTCGACCTGAATGACAACGAAACACTGATTATCCAGTCCGGTAAGCCCGTTGGAATTCTTCCTACACATCCCGATGCGCCACGCGTGGTTATTTCCAATAGCCAGCTGGTGCCGAATTGGGCAAATTGGGAACATTTCAGGGAGTTGGAAGCGAAAGGTCTGATGATGTATGGCCAGATGACAGCCGGCTCCTGGATTTACATTGGTTCCCAGGGCATCGTTCAGGGAACATATGAAACCTATGCTGAATGTGCCCGCCAGCATTTCGGCGGCAGCCTGAAGGGGACGCTGAATGTGACAGCCGGATTGGGCGGAATGGGTGGTGCACAACCGCTGGCAATCACCATGAACGAAGGTGTTGCGCTGGTGGCTGAAGTAGAAGAATGGCGCATCCGGAAAAGATTGGAAACGCGTTACCTCGACTTCATGGCGCGCTCTGTAGCCCAAGGCATCGAGATGGCTTTGATGGCCAAGGAAAAAGGCGATGCCGTTTCCATCGGTGTGTTGTGCAATGCCGTTGAGTTGCTGGAAGAAATGCAGAAACGCGGAGTTGTTCCGGATACGCTGACCGATCAGACCAGCGCCCACGATCCATTGATCGGATACTATCCTGTTGGGATGGAAGTGGAAGACGCAGACCGTCTTCGTGAGCGCGATCCGGAAGCATACTTGGATAAAAGCTACGCAACGATGGTGCGTCATGTGGAGCTGATGCTCGATTTCCAGAAAAAAGGTGCAGTTGTTTTTGATTACGGTAACAACCTCCGCGGCCGTGCATTGGAAAAAGGATTGACCCATGCATTCGATTTTCCTGGTTTTGTTCCGGCGTTTATCCGTCCGCTTTTCTGTGAAGGGAAAGGGCCTTTCAGATGGGTTGCACTCAGTGGCGATCCGGAAGATATTCGGGTAACGGACGAAACCATCCTATCGCTGTTCCCTGAAAATGAAAGCCTGAAACGCTGGATGAAGATGGCAGCAGAGAAAATTGAATTTCAAGGCTTGCCTGCGCGCATTTGCTGGCTGGGCCAGGGTGAACGGGAAAAGGCGGGTCTGGCATTCAACGAACTTGTGCGCACCGGCAAAGTGAAAGCGCCTATTGTCATTGGACGCGATCACCTCGATACGGGTTCTGTGGCGTCACCGAACCGCGAAACTGAGGCAATGAAAGATGGCAGCGATGCGGTTGCCGATTGGCCGATTCTGAATGCACTCATCAATACAGCCGGTGGCGCAAGCTGGGTAAGTCTGCATCACGGCGGCGGAGTAGGCATGGGCTACAGCATCCATTCCGGGATGGTGATTGTTGCAGATGGAACAGAAGCTGCAGAGGTACGCTTAAAACGGGTGCTTTATAACGACCCGGGTATGGGTGTAATACGACATGCCGATGCAGGCTATGACATTGCATTGGATACAGCCCGCAAACACGGACTTAGTTTGAAAGATCGCTTGTAAAGGGCATCGTTGGTCCGGAATAGAAATATCAAACAAAAAGAGCTTCTACCTGAATGGGAGAAGCTCTTTTTGTTTAATCGCATGAGCAAGACTCAATAGCCTTCTTCATCGAATGATTCCGCAGGCATTTCATGTTCGCTGTCTGCTGTGCCTTCTGTTCCAAATTCACTGAGACCTTCATAGCTTCCTTCACTGGCAACAAGCACCTCGATTCTATCGTCGGCAAACCGAATCACGGCTTTGCCATCGTTGTAAACCCACATTTTAGCTGTGCTCCTGGTTTCACTGCGAACAAATCCTGACTTTTTCAATCGGGTCTCTAGTGCTTCGGCTAGTTTCTCTGATTTTTTAGCCAGCTTTCCGTAGAGTTTAAAATCGATTCCATATGAGGATACAACGGCATTTCTGTTTACGCTGTAACCGCTCAGGCGTTCAATCGGGTATCCATAATAATACTCGGTGGCGTATTGTGGCTGCTTGAGGTTTTCATCAAAATGGACTGAAAGAGACAGGAGCATATCGTTCAATTCATAGTTTGATTTAGATAGCGTTGATCCGTAATCACTTATATCGTCTTCAACTAACTGCAACTGGCGGATTACTTCATCGAGGTTCTTTCCGGATAACTGATCGGGTTTGTCCATACCGAAACCCTGTAATGCCTGCTCAATAACTGCGCTGGCATCCACGAAATCGCTGGCTACAGCAGGATAACTGGCATTGAGCCAATAGCCCAGGAATTGGCCATATGCATCTCCGACTTCGTAATCAGCCTTGCTAACCTCTTTGTTTTTTTTGTTGATAACGACAAAGTGATCATCGTCTTTGGCAAGTGTGTGTTCATAAAAGAATGGATAAAGCTCCTTGTAATCAGCAGGAATAATATCTTTCCCTTCCATGTCGATGATGCCCCATTTTCCTTTGTCCTCTTCGATCAGGATTTCTTTGTTGTAGCAGATGGCTTCTTCGAACTTGGCGCGCACCACGATTTCCCCCGTTTTATCCATAACCCCCCAGGCTTCGCCGTTGTTGAATGATGCGAACCCCTGAATGAATGGTAAAACCTGACGGAATTCTTTCCGTGGCTTGATCACTTTTTCGCCTTTTATATCCATGTATCCAAACATGGACTTTTTCTCTTCCCCATCCTTATCCGGCTTTTCCTTAAAAGCGATAAGGCCTTCAGCCATGCTCAGGTAAGTCACATTGGTCTTCGGTTTTATGACGTATTCTCCGCTCTTGTCGATAAATCCGCTTTTAAATTCCACCTCATAACCGTCTTCTCCGGGTTTGCCTTTTTCCTCTTTAACAGAAACCAAGGCAACGCCTTCTCTGAAATCCTGTGCTTCGGAGAATTTTGCTTTTATCACCACTTTGCCACTGCGATCGATATAGCCCCATTTCCCTTCAATAGTCCGGAAACGTGCCAACCCTTCCCGGAAATGTCCTGCCGCATCCACGGTTTTCCCGTCCGCTTCTTTCAGCTCAAAAATTTCCTTGCCCTTCGTGTCGATATAGGTGACAGGTTTGTCAGGCTCGGCGACAGGAGCAAGCCCTTCCGTAAAGAAGCCGGCGTTCCGGTATTCTCCGCCAACCTGTTTGGGTTTTTTGTCCAGTGTAAAGAATTCGGTATTGCCGTCTGTATTTTTAACAGCAACAAGCCCTTCAGTAATACTTTGCGGTTCGTTCTTCCATTCCTTATCGACAACGATGGTGCCAGATTCGAGGTCGAGTATGCTCCAGCGCTCCTCATCCTCTTCTTTGACGGGTACGAAGCGCAAACCGAGCGTTGGGTTTTCTGATGGGTAGTATTTCCAAATAGCGAAACCACCCAATCCCAACAGGGCAACGAGGCTTCCTGCGATCAGAACTTTTTTCATTTTTCTTCTGTATTTAAAGGGCAATTAAAGGAATTGCCGGCATACGGCTTGGGTCTTTTACCTAAAACCAGCGACCTGCTTATCGGTGCTGTTGTCCAGCGTCCAATTTGCTGCGATTTCGTTTCCGAAGCCGAGTGTGGCATATTGGGTGATCTATGTTGGAATTCCGTGCCTGTTTTATCTGACGAATTCACTTACCATACCGCCGTCTGTAGGACGGTTCTTCCATTGGCGCTTCAACTGCTTCTGTTTTATCACCAGGCATATCTTCAATCATCGGCATGGCTTCAATATCGTAATCTGAACTTATGCCCGGCGCTTCCACGTCCAGTGGCTCACCGAATGAGAGGTACATGGTGATTGTGTTGTCGTCTATCGCAATGGCTCCGAGAGAATCAGTGTACCAAATCAGCCCGGCTGAGGCTTTGGTTGCAAGCTCCGTATATCCCATGCTGGCCATGTGTTTTTTCATGGCTGCCACGATTTTGTCGTTCTTAGGCTGCAAACGATGGTAGAGGTCGATTTCAAGTTCGACCCTGTTCACTCTGGCCAGCGGATTCAGGCTTGATCCTTCCGACATGGCATTGGCGGATGAAAAGTCGTAGGATTTCAATGATTCGTTAAATCGACAAACGAGGCTTACCGAAACGTCATCAATATCAAAAATATGCTTCGATAGTGAAGAACTGTAGGCGCTGATATCGTCGTTCGATTTGCCGAAAAGTGCTGCCATTTCACGCACTGATTTGCCGTTCAAGGCCTTCAGCTCCGGAGTTTTTAAATCGTTAAGAATTCGGGAAAGAAGTGCATCTGCATCCAGTAAATCGCTCTTAATAGTTGGGAAGTTTCCTGTCATCCAGGATGCCATCAGGCGATTGTAATGGGCCAATTTGAATCCGTTTTCACCCACTTCTTTACCCTCTCTGTTGATTAGGATAAAGTCTTTACCATCCCTTGCAACAGTGTGTTTATTAAAGAAGGGCATTATCTCCCGGAATTCAGGTTCTATAAGATCTTTCCCTTCCATGGTTACACAACCCCATTGATTTTTCTCGCGTATGTAAAGGATATCGTCGTAATAAAAGCACATATCGTATTTGGGACGTATAGTTGATTCTCCTTTGCGATCCATTACACCCCAATCATCTCCGTTGGAATAAGCGGCATATTCGCCCAGAAAAGGTGTGGCCCGCCTGAATGATTTCTCTGCTTTGATGATGATTTTGCCATTGATATCCATAAACCCAATGGTGCTTTTTTCATCTTTTTTCTGCGTATACATTACCAGTCCGTTTGATGGTGTTTGTGATGGTACAGCCGCATTGCTATCCGCTTCAACGGGTTTAATGGTGAATTCACCACGGCGGTTAATGAGCCCCGTTGTCTGAACTTCCTTGTAAAGTGAGTCGCCAGGGTTACCGGTTTTCTTGACAAGGGTGACCAACGCATGGCCTTCCCTGAAGTCGCTTGCCGCATCAAATTGTGCTTTTACGGCTACTTTGCCTTGCTTGTCAATATACCCGTATTTGCCGTCGGCATTCCTGAATCGGGCGAGCCCCTCTCTGAAGTGTCCGGCCTCGCTAACAGACTTTCCATCAGCTTCCTTCAAGGTGAAAATGGTTTTTCCCTTTGCGTCAATATAGCTCACCGGTTGATCTGTTTCTGCCACCGGAATCAACCCTTCCATACACATGCCGGCAGCAGCAAATGTTTTGCCGATGCGTTTGGGTTTCTCATCGACTGTAAACAATTCGAATTCGCCTTCCTTGTTTTCTAAAGTAACTATGCCTTCGGAGACAAATTCAGGTTCTTCCTTCCATTCCCGGTCAACAACGATCTTGCCACTTTCAAGATCAAGGATACTCCAGCGCTCTTCTCCATCTTCGCGTATAGCAACATGTCGCACGCTGAATGTGCTGCTGCTATTGCCAAAATATCGCCACAGCCCGAATGCGGAAGCTGCAATGGCGATGGCCGCCAAACCAATGCTGAGGGATTTCTTCATGGTGGGCCAAAGGTAGAAAAACAGCTCATGCTGGGTACTGTTGTTTGTCAGGGTATTTTTGTGCCATGCTGGAGAAAGCAGTTTCACTGCGATCCATGAACACATTCGGGCTGGATGCAAGGGCCGCTTTGTACTTCCGGATCGAACGCCTGGATCAACTGAATAGTCTGTGGAAAACCAATTTGTTGCAACTGGCCTCACCTTTGGTATTGGGTGGTGGCAGCAATGTGGTTTTTCGCCGTGATTACCATGGTCTGGTATTGCACAACAGGTTGAAGGGAGTGGAAGTGTTGTCGGATGACGGGAAGTTTGTTCAGGTCCGATTTGGCGCCGGAGAATCATGGCATGACTGTGTGATGTACTCGGTTACACGCGGCTGGGGCGGTTTAGAGAACCTAAGCCTGATACCCGGCACAATCGGTGCGGCACCTATTCAGAATATCGGCGCCTATGGAGCCGAGATGAAGGATGTATTCGAATCGCTAGAGGCATTCGATTTACAGGAAGGACGTATTTGTGTCTTCGATAAGGATGCATGCGCCTTTGGCTATCGGGACAGTTTCTTCAAGCGGGAAGGGAAGGGTCGCTATTGCATTACAAGCGTAACTTTGAAGTTGTCAATCCGGCCCGAGTTGAATATTTCCTATGGAGATGTTCAAAATACTCTGGCAGAAATGGGTATAGTACAACCCAATGTTCAGGATGTTAGCAATGCAGTGATTCGGATTCGCAGGAGCAAATTGCCGGATCCGCTTGAACTTGGTAATTGTGGCAGCTTTTTTAAAAATCCGATTATTACCCGTGAGCTGTTTGAGCGCCTACAAGCCCAATATCCGGATTTACGTTCTTTTCCTGCAGGTGGAGAGAAGGTGAAGATTCCGGCTGCCTGGCTAATTGAAAAGGATGGTTGGAAAGGGAAGCGTATCGGTAATACGGGCAGTCATGCCAAACAGGCGTTGGTATTGGTAAACTACGGCGGGGCAAGCGGGGAGGAAGTTTCAATGTTAGCAGATCGGATAGCAGCCTCCGTTTTGGATCATTTTGGTGTGAGGTTGGAGAAAGAGGTCAATATCTTGGGTTGAAGCGATGGCAAGTCCGACAGTGGTATATGAAGACAATCACTTGTTCATTGTAAACAAGCCAGCGGGTATGCCGGTACAGGGCGATGCCACCGGGGATTTTCATCTGTTGCAATGGGCAGCCAACTACATTAAGGAAAAGTACAACAAGCCCGGTGAAGCCTTTGTGGGGCTGGTGCACAGGTTGGATCGCCCGGTCAGCGGACTTGTTGTTCTGGCGCGAACAAGCAAGGCCCTTGTACGCATGAATGAGATCTTCAGGGAGCGCCGGGTAACAAAAACATACCTGGCGATGACAACACGTCCTTTACCCGAAAGACAAGGGACATTGGAAGATCCAATGGATAAGGATAGCCGTCACCACCGGGCTATCGTGTACAAGAAAGAAAGAGAAGGGATAAAGATGGCAAGGCTGGACTATGCTTTAGAGCGACATCAGAACGATGCTTATTTGTACAGAGTGAATCCATTTAGTGGCAGGTTCCATCAGATACGTGCCCAGTTGGCACATCATGGAGCACCGATAGTGGGAGATTTGAAGTATGGCTATCCCAGGCCGAATGCGGATAAGAGTGTCTGTTTGCATGCCTTTAGGTTGGAGTTCAATCATCCGGTGCGCGGGGATATACTGGTTATAGAGGCGGGGGTTCCGGAGGGTTTAGAGTGGCAGCGTGTCATTGGATGAAACAACTGAGTATGCGGGAAATTGCACCTCGGGTTGTTTTACTGGTTTCCAACGTTTTACATATTGTTGGCTCAATCAAATAGCCGTAAAGGAAACGCTTAAAACGATTAAGTTTGGTCGATTACTTGCAGGTAATCAACAAGTTGCTGAATTTTGCTTCTTTATACTATTATGGAAAATCTTAACCTTTTTAAAATTTACAACTCAGAAGAAAAGTGCATCAATCTTGTAAAGAAATGGAGAGATGAAACCGGTGTTATTTGTAAACGATGTTATGGGTCAGAACATATTTGGCTGTCAACGCGTTATCGTTATAGATGTAAGAATTGTAAGTGGGAAACTACACTAAGAAGTGGTACTGCTATGGAATGTAGTAAGTTGCCATTTATGTATTGGGTATATGCGGCTGTTTTGATTTCTCGAGGCAAGAAGCCCATATCTGCAAAAGAGTTACAGCATTTATTGGGACACAAGTATTACGTTCCAATTTGGTCGTTATTGCATAAGATTAGAATTAGTATGGGGTTGATGTCAAGCTTGACCGGAATGGCCGAATTTATAAAGTACGGAGAGGTAGTGATCCCCGTCGTTACTCAAACGAAAAAGCGGAAAGCGAGCAAAACGCTGCATAAGGAAGTCAGAGGAGTTAAAGTCAGTTTAGAGGCCACCTCCGCCAGGAGCATCGCATATGATTCAAAAGGCAATTCATTGTCAAACAATGGTATAAGGTATAGTGAAATACGCATGAATGCATCCTTTGGAGCTATGCATTCTCCTACAAACCGATTTGGTAGAATTGGCCTGTTGCACAATAAGATAACAAGGGAAGATCAACGCATTTCTGACATAGACACAATACACCAGGCTGATTTGGCCAGGCAGCTTTCATGGTTTCAGTCTATTGCATTTAATGCCAGGAGAAACTTTGTTGGAGTATATCATAACATTAGTGATAAATACTTCCAGAATTATTTAGTGGAGTTTTGCTACCTGACTAACCAGAGATTCCTCGGGTCTGGGAAGTTCAATTCCTTAATGGGGTTGATAGTTAGGCAGCCTTGGCATACTGCTCAGGTGCAACATTCCGCACACGCGGTCGGGTTGGACGTCGGTTTTCACAAAAAGGAATAGGATTTCATGCAAGCAGACGACCGGCCATTATCATTCTCCTCCTTAACGTAACTTGCATCCCTCAGTTCTCTTTAAGCAGATGCTCCTCTTCCAACACCTAAAACAGGATATTCCGGCGGCACTTGTAGTTTTTCTCGTTGCCTTGCCGCTCTGCCTCGGCATAGCCTTAGCCTCCGGTGCACCTTTACATGCAGGTATAGTTTCGGGTGTTGTTGGGGGACTAATTGTCGGTTTATTAAGCGGTTCGCACACCAGTGTCAGTGGTCCTGCTGCTGGTCTCACTGCAGTCGTGCTGGCTGCTATTGCTCAATTGGGCAGTTTCGATCTCTTCCTCGCTGCGGTGGTAGTTGCCGGACTTATCCAACTCCTCTTCGGATTTCTCCGTCTCGGTTTTCTCGCCAATTATATTCCCTCTGCAGTTATTCAGGGATTGTTGACGGCCATCGGAATTATTCTCATTCTCAAGCAAATACCCCACGCAGTTGGCTACGACAAGGATCCGCAGGCAGACTTCTCTTTCTGGCAAATGGATGGCGAAAACACTTTTTCTGAATTGCTTGTCATGTTAGATCAAATCTCTCCCGGAGCAGTGATTATCAGTGTTTTTTCTCTCCTGTTGCTGGTGTTTTGGGATCGCACTCCGCTGAAACGTCTCAGCTACTTCCCGGCGCCACTTGCTGTTGTGGTCTTGGGAATCGGACTTAATCTGCTCTTTCGGAACCTCTTTCCGGCACTCGTCATCGAAACTGAACACCTCGTAAACATTCCGGAATTCAAACTGAACGACAGTGCTTCCCTTGTGCATATACCTGCCTCCGAAGCCTGGCGAAACACAGATGTATGGACCATTGCGCTCACCCTTGCCATTATTGCAACCATCGAAACATTATTGAATGTGGAGGCGGTTGATCGCATTGATCCACACAAAAGGGAAACACCCACGAACAGAGAACTAATGGCACAAGGAGCAGGTAATATGGTGGCCGGATTTATTGGAGGGATTCCGCTCACTTCAGTAATTGTTCGTAGTTCGGTAAACTTATCCGCGGGTGCGAGGACGAAAATGTCAGCCATTCTCCACGGATTATTCCTCCTCCTGAGCGTATTGTTCCTGGCATACTTGCTGAACCTGATACCACTCGCTGCGTTGGCTGCCATTTTGATTGTTACGGGGTATAAGCTGGCAAAAATTAGCGTCTTTCAAGCCATGTTTCGTAAAGGATGGGAACAGTTCATCCCTTTCATTGTTACCGTGCTTGCAATTGTGTTCACCGATTTGCTCAAAGGAGTTATGATTGGTACCGTTTTTAGCGTTTTCTACATTCTTCGAAGCAACTTCCGCAACCCATTTTCGAAAGTCACAGATGAGTTGCATATCGGCGAGGTTGTGCGAATCGAGCTACCCAACCAGGTGACATTCTTCAATAAGGCAGCCATTAAAAATACACTATGGAGTATCCCTGCTGGTAGTAAAGTGGTGATTGATGCGGCCAATACTACATTCATTGATCAGGATGTGGTTGAACTGTTGCATGATTTTCGCAATACATATGCCCCTGAGCATGAAATTAAACTCAATATGATTGGTTTGAAACTGGAAGACGCCGAAGGCCAGGTGCTCCAGTTTAAAGAAGTTCTGGATAAGGAAACAAGGGCCGGACTAACGCCTGAAAGGGTTCTCGAATTGATGAAACTCGGGAATAAGCGCTTTGTGGATGGAAAAGAATCCGGCAGGCGCTACAGTATTCAAGTTGGACAGGTAGCTGCCGGACAAGCGCCAATGGCTGTTATAGTTGGTTGTATCGATTCAAGAACTTCCCCGGAAATAACATTCGATGCCGGTCTGGGAGACTTTCTGACTGTTCGCAATGCCGGCAACATTCTGAGCCCCGGTACGCTTGGCAGCCTGGAAGTAGCTGTAAAGCACTTGGGCGTTAAGCTCATTGTTGTTAAATGTCATACGGATTGCGGTGCCGTAAAACTTGCCATGTTAAATGAACATTCAGGCAATATCCATTTTGTGACAGACCAAATTGGTTTGGCGCTGGAAGAATGCGGCGTAACAGCCGGAGCGGCAGATATAACAGATAAAAATGAAGTAAACCGTGTGGCTCTGGAGAATGCCCATATAACCATCCGGCATATGTTGCGGGATAGTACCTACCTCAATGATCGTGTAAAAAGCCGCGAAGTAGGTGTAGTATGCGCTTTTCACGATATCCAAACCGGAAAAGTGAGCTTTGAAGAATTGAATCGGGTGGAAGATTGATCCGAACGGCTAAACCGAACTTGCAGCCTTAAGGCAATTGATAGCGCTTCGGCGGTCCGGGCCAGACGAACAGACCATCTACATCAGGCAAGAGTTGATAAACATCAGCTGCGCTTGTATTGTCAAGGTCAATGTAGAAACATTGCTTTCCGCCATCATGAGAGTATCCTAAAAGATATCCTTCCGTTAGCGTACGTTTTCCGCTGACACTGATGTACATCTTCTTCGGAATCAATGCATAGGCACTCCCGCTCAGGCTGGCAAGGTGCTCCACAGGCATTACGACCAGGCTGTCAATGCGGATTCCCTGCCGAGCCATGGACTCGTCTTCCTTGACCAATCGCGCAATGATCTTATCCCGATGTGTCAGGTTGGTGCTCATGCCTGGAACGACCGAATACTTTAGGAATACAACATAGTCTTTCCGATTATGAGCCTCGGTCATTTCCTTTACCTGCAATGTGATAGATTGAAACACCTCCGGGGAAACCAGCGCCGGATTTTCGCTCGGTCGTCCCGGTACGCGCAACGGTTTCCCGTCAATTCCCTTTGGTGGCTCAATAAGACTGTCCTGAATAGTTGGTTTGCCCCATTGAGCAGAGGTTCCTGTGCTGTCGTTCAGATCGCTTTTGCGATTAGGGGTGCAGGCAACAACCAGTAAGACGGTTGTTGCAAGGGATATAAGAAACCTCATGATACTGTAACGGTGCAAAAATGCAGGAATTGCGGATAAATCGAGCCTTTCCGGAAAGTGTTGCTGAGGTGGAAATGAAAAAGCCCGGACAGCACTTGGCAAATCCGGGCTTTTAAACTGCGGTTGGAATTACTTCACTTCTTCGAAATCGACATCTTGTACCGTGCTGTCGTTCGGATTGCTGCTTCCGCCGGTATTTCCGGTTTCCTGGTTGCTGCCCTCTGCCTGCGCTTTGTACATGTCTTCGCTTGCAGCTTGCCAAGCCTGATTAAGGGATTCAATGGCAGGTTCGATCGCGGCGAGATCCTTGCTTTCGTGTGCAGTTTTCAGTGCAGCAAGCGCACTTTCAATCGCACCTTTCTTATCTGCAGGAATCTTATCTCCGTATTCTTTCAGCTGTTTCTCAGAGTTGAAGATCAACGCGTCGGCATTGTTCAACTTTTCAGCTTCCTCCTTGCGCTGACGGTCGCTGTCTGCATTGTCGGCAGCTTCGCGTTTCATGCGCTCGATTTCATCCTGGCTAAGACCACTACTGGCTTCAATCCTGATTTTTTGTTCTTTACCGGTGGCCTTGTCTTTTGCAGTGACGTTCAGAATGCCATTGGCGTCAATATCAAATGTCACTTCAACCTGCGGAATGCCACGCGGTGCCGGTGGAATGCCGTCGAGGTGGAATCGTCCGATGGTCTTGTTGTCGCGTGCCATCGGGCGTTCACCTTGCAGAACGTGGATTTCCACACTGGGCTGGTTGTCTGAGGCAGTGGTATATGTTTCGGTTTTGCGGGTCGGGATCGTGGTATTGCTTTCGATCATCTTCGTCATAACACCACCCATGGTTTCAATACCAAGACTAAGGGGCGTAACGTCAAGCAGAAGGATGTCTTTAACCTCACCTGTAAGCACAGCACCCTGAATAGCAGCGCCAATCGCAACTACTTCGTCAGGATTTACACCTTTACCGGGCGTGCGTCCGAAGAAATCTTCCACCAATTTCTGGATGGCCGGGATACGGGTTGAACCTCCCACCAGGATAACTTCATCAATATCGGCAGGCTTCATGCCTGCGTCTTCCAAGGCTTTTTTACAAGGTTCCAGGGTTCGACGAATAAGGCTGTCGGCGAGTTGTTCAAACTTGGCACGTGTCAGCTTGCGAACCAGGTGTTTCGGTACGCCATCTACTGCGGTTACGTATGGAAGATTGATTTCTGTTTCGGTGCTGGAAGACAATTCGATTTTCGCTTTTTCAGCAGCTTCTTTCAAGCGCTGCAGGGCCATCGGGTCTTTGCGCAGGTCGATATTCTCTTCGCTACGGAACTCTTCAGCCAGCCAGTCGATGATCACCTGGTCGAAGTCGTCTCCACCCAGATGCGTATCGCCGTTGGTGCTTTTTACTTCGAAAACTCCTTCGCCAAGTTCCAGCACGCTGACGTCGAAAGTTCCACCGCCAAGGTCATACACCGCAATTTTCATGTCGCGTGTCTTCTTGTCGAGACCATAAGCAAGGGCTGCTGCGGTTGGTTCGTTGATGATGCGCTCTACTTTAAGACCAGCAATTTCGCCGGCTTCCTTGGTCGCCTGGCGGCTGGCGTCGTCGAAATAAGCAGGCACTGTGATAACAGCGCGGCTTACTTCATGGCCGAGGTAGTCTTCAGCAGTTTTCTTCATTTTCTGAAGAATCATAGCGCTGAGTTCCTGCGGAGTGTAAAGGCGGTCGCCAATGCGAACACGGGGTGTATCATTGTCTCCTTGCACTACTTCATAGGGAACGCGTCCGGCTTCGGATTTCATTTTGCTGAAACGTTCACCCATGAAACGTTTGATTGACATGATGGTGTGGCGTGGGTTGATAATTGCCTGACGTTTCGCAGGATCACCAACTTTTCGTTCACCATTGCCATTGTCCATGAAGCCAATCACCGAGGGCGTGGTGCGACGGCCTTCGCTGTTTGGAATCACAACCGGCTCATTGCCTTCCATTACGGCTACACAGCTGTTTGTGGTTCCAAGGTCGATTCCTATAATCTTGTTACTCATGTGGTTGATTTCTCTCACAATGGCAAGTGAAGTGCCAAAGAGAATCAACGGCTGTTTTTGGGTAGAAGGAAGGGTGAAATCTGACTTAATGGCAGTTTTGCCAAGGTTTTTATGCCAAAGGCTGCCGCTACGGCATATTTACATTACTTAGAAAACAAAGTTCAGCGGTTTGATTTCCGGTCTTGCGTTGAACACCAACTTCGAATTCTGATCCAGTTTCACGCGTGGAATGGTTTGTATATACCTGGAGGAGAAGATACCGAGGCCATTGGTTATGTTGGTGTAGTCGGCTTGCTTTTGAACAATGCCAATGCTCGGCTCGCTTACCGAAATATAATCTACCAGCTGCGGTGCACCGCCATAGAAGCGGATATTCACATGCTGCACACGACGACGCAACAACGGATCGGCTTTAATCCGCGCTGCTACGAACTGGAAGAACGCTGTACGTGGGATTATATTCGTAAGGCGAACACCTCCTCCGAAGAAATTGGTCCGCTGGTCACGCAACATATTCCAGGTGATAGACTTACGCGTTTTCATGAAGGTGTCAGCTGCCGGAAATTCGTCGTACACCAATTCCATTTGTACGTCGTAAGACCCCGTGTTTTGTCCGCTGCTATAAATCACCGGAATGTTCTCAAGCTGCAAATTCAAGGTACTGAATGTATCCTGAGCAGGTGCTAAAACAGATGCCGGTCCGCAGATGGCTGTCTGCGCTGTAACCTTCAACCCGGTAGAACGGCGTGTAATGTCTATGCGATAGTTGTTGAACTGTGAAAGTCTCGACTTGAAAGTCCATAGCGTGTTGCGGTCGTAGGCGAATAGTCCGCTGTCCTTTCTTATGCTGTTGTCTTGAATGCAGGTGAATACCACATTGTCTTCAACCCTGATTATCTTCACTTCAAGGTCGTTGAAATAGAGCGAGTCGCTCGTAGATGCTGCTTCCAGAGCCCCCGTGTTTTCGTTGAGGAATGCTTTGTTGATCTTGATGTAATGAACGGAATCGGTTGGATTCAGCAAACCGTAAACAACCAGCACTTCTTTCCATGGCGCGTTGATGTCGACCGTGTTATCACAGGCAGATACAAAAAAGAACAGGCCACTAAGGGCTGAGAGCAGGAGTTTGCGGGCGTGTTTCAAAGTGTAATTGCCTAATTTTGCGCGTTCGGTCTGCAAATATGAGGAAATTCCCCCTGCTCTGCTCCCTGATTATCCTGGCTTTACCAACGGCCGGACAACAGGTTACACGCGATTATCCGCGGCTGCTGTGGGATGAGGATTTCAACCAAAGCAGTGAAAAATGGCCGCTTACTTACAATGCAGACAATTTTTTTGTCATCCAGAATGGCAATTTCGAATTGCTCAGGAGCAATCAGAAAACAGGAACCTTTGTCTTTTCAAGGGAAGAACGCAATTTTAATTTCTTCGAAGCCAGAACGCGAATCGTCTTCAATGAAGGCCCGGCTAAGATGCCCGTTGCCGGCCTAGTCCTTCAGGCTCAGCCAGATGGGAGTGGTGCTTTGGTGGTAGAAATCAACAATAAAGGCCAGTATCGTGTGCGAAGAGTCCGCAGCGAACAAAGTATTTACCTGACCGGAAACGGTGAACATGAGGGTTGGATGAAACCGAAAAAGGTACTGAACCGGACCGACAACATCATTACCGTTAAGACCTATGAAAAAGTCTATGATGTTTACCTCAACGGGCAATATGTCAGCACATTCACGGAATTGGAGTTCTCTTCCGGCAAGATGGGTTTTTACATCGGTCCCGGAACGCGAATCAGCACAGATTACCTGCAGGTAAGAGGAGATGACAACTTTACTGTAGCCGGTGGTGGAGGATCTGAAATTCAGGAGGAGAACCTCACTTTCCAGCAGATCATCGTCAAACTCAAAGAGACCATCAACAAGAAAGATCGGCGTATTGCTGAATTGGAGGCAGAAGTTAGGCGTCTGGGCAGTGCCAGGGGTGGCATGGGTATCGATACTGTTTCAGCCCGAAGAGCCCAGGAACTGGAAAGACTAAATGCGGACCTGATTCGCGAAATAGAGCGTTTGCGGATGGAGACTTCCAGCCAACAAGCTAAAATAAAGGAATTGGAATATTTTCGGAATCAGATACGTGAGGGAGAAAACGGAGATATCCTCATCAATCTTACCAATGTCAATCTGCGGCTCAAGCAACAGGTCGATAAGTTGGAAACACTCAGGAAAGTACTGGAAACAGAAAACGCGGATTTAAGAAATGAAAAACTGCGCCTCCAGCAGGAAAACGACCGCATTCGGGCTCAATTGAGCAACCAGGAAACGGAGATGAGGTATCTGCGCCAGCGTCTTGCAGAAAAAGACAGCCTGCTTATAGCATGTATGGACCGGAAAAGCAGTATTCCTCAAACCGATCCGGTTGACCAACGGCAAGGAAATCGCAACCAAGAACCCGCAAAAGAGGTACCAGGCATCAACACACCGGGTGGTATAAGTGCAGACGAAATCCGCCGACTGCAGGAGCAAGAGCGCCAGTTGCAATCGGATAACAATCAACGCGGCAAGATTTCAGATAAACCCGAAAAACCGGAGAAACCTAAACGCAAGGGCGGCATTCCACCTCCGATAATCATCGATTAACCTAATGAGCATCCACAAAACAGTGAAGCGCGTTACGACGCATGTGCTTCATGAAATGAAGGAGCGGGGCGAAAAAATCGCCATGCTTACTGCCTATGATTTTTCCCTCGCCAGGATTATCGATGCCGCCGGTATAGATGTAATCCTGGTTGGAGATAGCGCCAGCAACGTAATGGCCGGGCATGAAACAACCCTGCCCATCACCTTGGATCAAATGATATACCACGCGAGCTCAGTAGTGCGTGGCACCGAACGCGCCTTGGTCATCGTTGACTTGCCCTTCGGCAGTTATCAAGGTAACAGCAAGGAGGCGCTGGCGAGTACCATTCGCATCATGAAAGAAAGTGGTGCGCATGGCGTAAAAATGGAAGGTGGGGAAGAAGTGATTGAAAGCGTTCGTCGGATCTTGACGGCAGGCGTACCCGTTATGGGTCACCTCGGCCTCACACCCCAAAGCATTTACAAATTCGGAACCTATACTGTGCGGGCTACCGAAGAACTGGAAGCAGAAAAATTGATTACGGATGCAATTGCTTTGCAGGATGCCGGTTGCTTTGCTTTGGTGCTTGAGAAGATACCCTCCGCCCTGGCCGGAAGAGTCGCACAAGAAGTAAAGATTCCGGTTATTGGTATTGGTGCAGGTCCGCAAGTCGATGGTCAGGTATTGGTTTTGCATGACATGCTCGGTATTAACAAGGAGTTTTCGCCGCGGTTCCTTCGCCGGTATGAAAACTTGTACGATAGCATATTCAGCGCCGTTACTTCCTATACATCGGATGTTAAACGGTCTGATTTCCCATCTGCTTCGGAAAGCTATTGATAGCTGATCTCAGGATTGAATGCTGCGCTTTATAACCTGGTTTCAACAACGGGCCAGGCCTCGTATCATTGGTATGGTAACGCTGGCTTACCTGTTGTGTGCGCTCGGTATTATGCAACCCGGCGTCAAAAAGTTGGAGAAGCTTTCGGGTAAGCCGGTAGACATTCTGGATCTTCAGTTAGGGTTCAGTGTTGAAAAAGCACAATCCATACTTTCCGGTTACTCTGCGGCCGCTCTTCAGGAAGCAGCCACTTTTTTGGTCTGGGCCGATACTTTGTATCCATTGATTTATGGGTTACTGCTTTCCTTGTTGCTGGCCGTTTTTTTTCGAAAAGGCAGAATCCAATTTGTCGTGATGGTTCCGGTTCTGGCCGTTCTGGTTGATTTTGCTGAAAATTACTGGTTGTACAAAGTGCTGAACGGCTACCCCAATGAGGAGGTAAGCTGGATTGAATATGCATCTGCGTGCAATACAGTGAAATGGAGTTTACTCGGTATATCTGGAGTCTTTTTGTTGTTTGGATCCTTGCAGCGCTTGCTCCGGTTCCTTCCGAGTATGCGGGAAGTTGCACCTTGAATGCGTTATTGTATTGTTGATCAAAGGGATATATTCTTCACTTTAAAGTTATAAGTGCTCCAAAACAAGGTCTGTAAGTGTCAAATGGCAACATTTGCGTTAACCCCTCTTAACCGAGTATACTGAAAATTGCACCTATCAGTTGTGGTAAGGGTTTGCGGTTGGTTCTAGTTAATAAAACAAGATTACTTCTCGTTCCGAGAATGACGACTTTATTCTTGTGTTGGTTGAAAACACAAGCTATTCAGATGGGTCTAAGGGTGTCAGAAGCGGCTCTGGGACTGGATTTGTCTTGGGTGCAACTTTCCGTACACTCGGTTCAGAACCAGCGTAGTGGCCAAAGCCAGGTTGCAGTAAACAACAGTAACCAGTAAGATGATTTTTGTTTCTGCACTGTAAAATCAGTCCGGAACACTTGCCGGGCTTCAATCTCCGTCAGGTGCAACTTTCCGCACACTCGGTTCAGATAACGTTGCAGTTCCGAGCAGTTTGTTCTCCTCAATCCAGCCAGCTATCCAATAATTTCCACCCAATTCCTCCATCCTTCCCACGCCAATAAACATACAATGCCCTGCCCTGCACGTGTCCATCGCTGTACTGGGCCAGTGCCCATTTCGTGCCGATCGGTTTCACCCATTCCACATACATGGTCCCGCCCAATACCGCAGTATCGGGTATCAATTCCGGATGTTGCCGCATACTTGCCAGCAACTGCGAGTCAGGTGCAGACAGCCCTTGTTTCCGCAATACCCGCCGGTCAAAAGGATGAAAGTAAAATTCTACTGCGCCCAGAGAGCTGTCGCTGAAATCGGGCAGTGTATGCGATTTCAACAGCGCCGTCAGGCTATCATTCGTCTTCTGGCACCTTTCCAATGCAACAAGGTCAGCTTGTTGGTGTGCATTGCACGCCAACAATATTGCGCTGAGTGCAATAGCCCGAATCACTTTCCTGCAGCCTTGGCATGGTCTGCCAGGAACTGCTGCAGACCGATGTCCGTAAGCGGGTGCTTCAACAAACCAAGAATTGCGCCAAGCGGACAAGTAGCCACGTGTGCACCAGCCTCTGCGGCCTTCACAATATGCAATGGATTCCGGATGCTGGCGGCAAGAATCTGCGTTTCAAAAGCCTGAATGGCGTAGATATTGGCAATCTGGGAAATCAGCTCCATGCCATCCCAGCTGATATCATCCACCCTGCCGATGAAAGGCGACAAATAGGTGGCACCCGCTTTTGCAGCAAGTATGGCCTGACCCGCGCTGAATACCAGTGTGCAGTTCGTGCAGATGCCATTGGCAGTAAACCAGCTGATCGCCTTGATGCCGTCCTGGATCATCGGAACCTTTACAACGATGTTCGGATGGAGTGCCGCCAGCTTTTTCCCTTCTTCAACCATGCCGGCGAAGTCGGTACTGATCACTTCGGCGCTCACCGGACCATCCACGATTTCACAAATAGCCCGGTAATGGCCGTTCACAGCTTCCTCTCCATGGATGCCTTCCTTGGCCATGAGGGAAGGATTGGTGGTCACGCCGTCGAGTATGCCCAATGCATTGGCTTCGCGGATCTGATCGAGGTTGGCGGTGTCGATGAAGAATTTCATAGGGTAAATGGTGCCGCAAAGATACCCGTCACCTCCACGCTTTTTTGCACATTCACCCCACGCCTTAAACTTGCGTCATGCATTTCCGGTTCCTCCTGCCGATCTTATTCACAGGCTTCTTGCCTGTCATGCGCGCCCAATCACCTGAACCGCGTGAATTCACGATGGTTTCCAATGGCGATACGACGGTCATGAAGCGCTACGTGATGTGCATCTACCTGCGGGGTGAAAAAGTAGCCGATTTTGGTAAAGATGCACTGGCGAAATTCCAGACCGCACACCTGAACCATATAGACAGCCTGGCAGCGAAAGGCCATGTGCTGGTGGCCGGCCCTTTCGACGACGACAGTAATAAGCGCGGAATCCTGATTCTCGATGCCGGTGATATTGAAGCAGCTAAACCCTGGGTCGAAGCAGATCCGATGGTGAAGGCCGGACGACTTTCATTCGAACTGCACCCTTGGTGGACGGCCAAACAGGGAAGTTTCCGCTGATTCAGTGGCGGGTAAGTTCGATGTAAGCATGCGATCGAAAAGGTTCGCCGCGATACAATCCCCAAGCCTCGGCCGGCCCCTCCCAATAGGTCATGAATGGCCATCGGAACGCCCGCAGCGTCATCACCGCATCCGCCACGCGCGCTTTCATGCAAACTTTCAGGTCCATGCCCGGGATCCAAAGTTGCCAGATTTGCGGAAACTCCTTTCCGCCGGTCCCTTTGTCAAGCGGTTCCGAGCCATGCAGCATCCAGCTTTCAGCGGGGTAGTGGCGAACAGCGCCATCAGGCCCTACCACTGCAGCATGGAGATAGTTCGTGTCTTTTCTGTCGTCCCGTATGCCAAAGACCATCAGCCGGAAACTGTCGTGGCCGAGGCTGATCCAGTTCCAGGAATAACGGCGTCCTGTGAGTTTCAATGCACTCCACTGGCGGTCAAACCAGCCAATGCCCGATACGTAGACACTGCTGTCACCCATGCGCAGTTTGCCGCGCCAGTCCAGCCACGGCATGCTCAGATAGCCAACCTGCTGCTTTCCGCAGTGCATGACGGCGTTTGGAGCCATCGCGACAGGTGCCGTGCCGGATTCGCCCAACAGTTCCAGTCCGAAGCTTGCTTCCTGCGCACGGAGTTGCCAGGCGCGGCTTTGCCGGCTGATGCCGATCGTGGGCCCTTCTATTTCGGGACCGGCCTTGGTCGCAATGCGGAATTCGCGGCTCCCGTAGAAATGATAGTGCCGGATGACGGTGTCATTTGCCAGATCGGCCAAGGCAGTATTGCTCATCCAGATGGAACGAAACGGAAAGGTGTACCGCCGGAAGAGCGCCGTGTGAAAAGCGTATTCCCTTCCGGAACTGTCATGCAAGTGCCCGTTGAAATACCACCATTCAAGCGAATTGCGTGCAAGCGGTTGCAGAAGCCGGGCTGTATCGGTTTGCCTCAGCGCCCTGCGGTCTGCGTGAAACCAGCTGTGATGAACGCATGATCCGGCGCCGGCGCCCAGCAGCAACAGAACCTGCCAACAGCGCATATCCGGAACTTAATGGGATAAGTACAGAACGTCGCCTGCCGTTTCCAGCCCCGCCAGCACTCGCCCTGGTCGGATCCAAACTGCTGTCCATAGCAACCATCCGGGCCAGGGTTGTGTGCGCTCCAGTCGGTAATAGCCGGTGTAATTGCCTGAGGAGTGGTGTATGGTGTCGTTCGGATAATGTGTCAGGGTACAATTCGTCTGGGGTTCTGGTGGAATAAGTGCCCCGTTTTGGCAATAGACACTGAAGAACGCGCCTCCCGATACATCCGGTTGTATCTGCAGCAGGCTCCGTCCCTGAGGCAAGGGCTGTTTATGGACACCGTCGCCATCGCTGCTGAGTCCGATATGGATATTCCCGATCCCTTTGAGGAATGTATAGGTAAACCAACGGCTCTCGGCCTCGGTGCGGCTGCGTTTCAAACCGTAGAATTGCGATGTCTCATAGATGCTTTTGTCTACCCGCGGCCCATCAAGTGCCAGGACCATCGAGTCGCTTCCATCCGGAAGGTACATTACGAGATCCTGACGCGGGTTGCCGAACTGGCGCATGTCTGCTTCGCTGATGTAAGCGTACTCCGTGTCCGTTGCACAGGCTGTTAGAAAGAAGATGGCGGAAGAAATCCAGACAGATGCCTTCATTACCCAAAGGTACAGTTTGCGAGGCTTGCGTCATGTAAGAACGATTGGCATCAGAAATTTAAAATCATTGTACACACAATTAACAGAAAGCGTTGTTATTTGTGGTATGAAGAAGGCAGTAAGCAGAAAAGGATTTCTTGCACGCCTCGCGGCCGGTATCTCCGGTTTGGCCATTTTGCCCCTGGCTGGCGCAGGACGGGCTTTCCGCAATGAAAACGAAACGATGGACGAGCAAACAGTAAAACAAACCCGCCCGCTCGGGTTTCAATGGGAAACCGCAGACCCTTTCCTTTTCTGCGTGCACCACGAAGATTTCTTCCCCAAAGGCAATGACAACATGGGTCCTGCGGCCTCGCTTGAAGGGCGCAGCATTGGCGACGATTTCATCATCAAAGACGGATGGCGCATGTACCATGGCGATACCGTTCCCGGATTTCCCGGACACCCGCACCGCGGCTTTGAAACCATCACCGTAGTGCGTCGCGGACTCGTAGATCATGCCGACTCCATGGGCGCCGCCGGCCGCTATGGCAACGGCGATGTGCAATGGATGACGGCCGGCAAAGGTGTCCAGCATTCGGAGATGTTCCCGCTCCTGAGCAAAGAGCAGGACAATCCGCTCGAGCTCTTCCAGATCTGGCTGAACCTGCCAAAAAAGAACAAAATGGTCGACCCGCATTTCAAGATGCTCTGGGCTGAATCCATTCCGCGTTACCGCCATACCGATGCGCAAGGCAAGCTGGCTGAAGTGGAAGTAATTGCAGGCAGTTTGGCAGGTTTAACCGCGCCTGCGCCGCCACCCAATTCCTGGGCCGGCGACCCGCTGAACGGGGTTGCGGTGATGAATATCAGGCTCGAACCGGGTGCAGTGTTCGAATTCCCTGCCGCAGCCGAGGGACTGAACCGCACCCTGTATTGCTACCGTGGCAACGGACTGAAAATCAGCGGTACTGAGATTCCACATTACCACGCCGCCGATGTCGTATCGCACCATGTACTGAAAATTGAAGCCGGCGCCGACGAAGCGCGCATCCTCGTTTTGCAGGGAAAGCCCATCAACGAGCCCGTGATTCAGTACGGTCCGTTTGTGATGAATACCCGCGACGAAATCCGCCAGGCCTTCGACGATTACCACGCTACCCGTTTCGGCGGATGGCCCTGGCCCAAGTACGGGCAGGTGCACGGCCGCGACAAAGGGCGCTTCGCGAAGCATGCCGATGGAAAGCTGGAAGAACCGGCCTGAATCAGCGTTTTACAAACGGCAACACCAAGGCCTCATTCCCGTGGTGGGCGGACACGAAATAGGTCCCGGGTGCCAATGAGTTTACCGTTATGCTCCATTGAGCGGGATTGACCAATTTCCGTTCAACGGGGATTTTTCTTCCGTCTGCACTCCAGAGTTGCAGATCGGTAACATCAACTGTGGTATGCAATAGACGGAGATGCAGGATGTCGTCGGCAGGATTGGGAAACAATTCCACTTGTCTTTCTTTGTGCAGCCGCGAAATATGTGTGCTTGCGGCATCAGGGCCTTGTTGGAAGCCCTGCCCGACCTGTAAGTTGCCCCCGCTGAAGCCTCCGGTTATGGTCTCTCCGATTGTCCAGTCGGCCTGCAGGCTGCTGGTGCTGAAACTGCTGCCTCCGGACGCAATGACCGAACGGCTCAGGGTTTGTGCCTCTGTGTGTTGAATGCCTGCACCAAGCAACAGGAGCAGGCTCGCGATGTAGTGGTTTATTTTCATGGTTTCTGACTAAAGCCTGTTGCGGGTTTGCGGTAAAGAACGCCATGGGTGCTTGCCGTGCTTTTGTAAACACCGAGCCTCAACATAACACTTTGGTTTACATGTGGCTGCCTGCTCCCGTTCCCGTTGCGCAGGGTAGCCTGGTAAGTGAAATATGCCGGAGATTGCCCGAATGCTAACGTGCATCCGGCGGCCTCCATGCAAGGGGTGAAGATTTTTCACACAACAAATTTTGACGAAAAAACCGGATATCGGATGATGGGAACGCTATTGTTGGTTTTTTACAGGCGTTTTTTGTTTATATTTATTTAAATCGGTCTATTGTCTTTTGGAATCCTTTAAATTTTATTGAATCTTGCCTTGGATCAACAGCGCTGTTATGTCCGGATCCAGCAAGGTGCTGGTATCTCCGAGCTGTTCCGTTTCTCCTTCGGCTATCTTCCGCAAAATCCTTCGCATAATCTTGCCGCTTCGCGTTTTAGGTAAACCGGGTACAAACTGTACCTTGTCAGGTCTTGCAATCTTTCCGATATGTTCCGTAACTGTTTCGAGGATGGCACCGCGCAGGTTGTCATCGCCTGTATCACCATCTTTTAATATGACATAGGCATAGATGCCCTGGCCTTTGATGTCGTGTGGATAGCCTACCACAGCGCTCTCGGCAACCTGCGGATGGTGGTTGATGGCATTCTCGATTTCAGCCGTTCCGAGCCGGTGGCCGCTCACATTGATCACGTCGTCGACCCGGCCGATGATGCGGTACATGCCTTTGGCATCCCTCCGGGCCCCATCGCCGGTAAAGTAATAGCCGGGGAAAGGCTTGAAATAGGTATCCACACAGCGCTGATGGTCGCCAAAGGTGGTGCGGATCATCGATGGCCAGGGAAAACGGATGGCCAATAATCCCTCGGCTTCCGGTTCCGTCAGTTCCTGACCGTCCGGACTCAGCAAAACGGGCAGGATACCCGGCAAAGGCAAGCCGGCATGCGCCGGTTCCTGCGCGGTTACACCGGCCATCCCGCTGATCATGATACCACCGGTTTCTGTCTGCCACCAGGTATCGACAATCGGACAACGCCCTTTCCCGATATGCGTGTGGTACCATTGCCAGGCTTCTTCATTGATCGGTTCGCCAACCGTGCCCAAAACCTTCAGGCTGTGCAAGTTGTGGCTGAGTACCGGGTCCTCCCCGAAGGTCATCAGGGCACGGATTGCCGTTGGGGCCGTGTACAGGTGCGTAACGCGGTACTTGTCGACTATCTGCCACAATCTGCCAGGCCCGGGCCAGGTTGGAACGCCTTCGAACATCAATGTCGTGGCGCCATTCAGCAAGGCGCCGTACAACAAATAACTGTGGCCTGTTATCCAGCCGATATCGGCCGTGCAGAAGAAAACGTCGCCGCTTTCGTATTGAAACACATTGCGGAAGGTGTAGCCGGTGTAGACCATATAGCCGCCGCAGCTGTGTACGACTCCTTTGGGTTTGCCTGTGCTGCCGCTGGTATACAGAATGAACAGCGGGTCTTCGCTTTCCATCGGCTCGGCCGGGCAGTCGTCGCCAACGTGGCGGGCTTCTTCGTGGTACCAATGGTCGCGGCCTTGCTGCATCTCCACCGGCCATTGTGTGCGCTTGCTTACCAGCACGGTGTTTACACCCGGACATTCTTCCAGGGCTTCATCCACCACCGCTTTCACCGCCAGTTCCTTGTCTCCGCGGTACATGCCATCGCTGCAGAGCACTGCCACAGCCCCGGCATCGTTGATGCGATCGGCCAGGCTGCGCGCGCTGAAACCGGCGAACACCACGCTGTGAATCGCTCCGATGCGCGCACAGGCAAGCACTGCAATCGCCAGATCAGGGATCATGGGCATGTACAGGCACACGCGGTCGCCTTTGCCTACGCCTTGTCTTTTCAGCACATTCGCATAGCGGCCAACCCGGCTGTGGAGTTCCTTGTAGCTGATATGCTCAGGCTGCTCGCGCGGGTCGTTCCCTTCCCAGATAATGGCCGTTGTATCGCCCCTCTCTGCCAGGTGACGATCGATGCAGTTTTCGGTGATATTGAGTTTACCACCCCGAAACCAGCTTACATCGTGGTGCTGGAAATCCCATTCCACCACATGTTCCCAATTTTCCTGCCACGTAAAGCAGGAGGCAATTTCAGCCCAGAAGGCTTTCGGATTGTCTGCCGCCAGTGCACAGGCCGCTTCGTAGGCTTCCGCCGTCCGGATCCAAGCATTGCTCATCGCCTCGAAATTAATGTTCCCCCGAGATAAGCGAAGCATGCACCTCATACAGGCTGTGTATATTTGGCCACGTTTCCCCTATATGGTACGCACTCCCGAATTCATTAACTCCTGGTTGCTCCGGCTCCTGCGCCCGGCTCACGGCGAAGGGAAAATCATCAGCGCCTACCGCCGTGCCAAGGCCCTGCGCGAAATCCGTATTTCCGGCTTCACCTTGCTGCGCGATATGCTGTTCATCACGATCGGCGTCTTTTCGGCAGCGCTGGGGCTCAAAGGGTTTCTCCTCGCCAACCATTTCATCGACGGTGGCGCTACCGGTATCTCCCTGCTCATTTCCATCCTGACCGGCACGCCGCTTTACCTCTTGGTGCTCGTAATCAATATTCCTTTTGTCTTGCTGGGCTTCAAGCTCATCGGCAAACGCTTCGCCATCAAAACAGCCGTGGCCATCGGTTTCCTTTCGCTGGTGGTCGGCGTGGTGAATTTCCCTGAGATCACCCACGACAATCTCCTCATCGCATTCTTTGGCGGTTTCTTCCTCGGCGCGGGCATCGGAATGGCCGTGCGGGGCGGCGCAGTAATCGACGGCACCGAAGTGCTGGCCATTTACCTGAGCAGAAAGTTCGGCACCACCATCGGCGATATCATCGTCATCTTCAATATCTTCATCTTCTCGGCAGCGGCCTACTTCCTGGAACCGGAAATTGCCCTGTATTCCATGATTACGTACCTCGCCGCGTCCAAAACGCTCGATTTCGTGATTGAAGGCATCGAAGAATACATCGGCGTCACCATCATCTCGGCCCGGCCCGATGAAATCAGGGAAATGGTGGTGAATGAAATGCAGAAAGGGGTTACCATCTACCAGGGCAAACGGGGTTACCTGCGCAACGGCGCCTCTTACGATACCGAAATCATCTTCACCGTCATCACCCGCCTGGAGTTGAACAAGCTGAACTCAGAAGTGAACCGCATCGACCCCAATGCCTTTGTTGTGATGAGCAGTGTAAAAGACACCATCGGCGGTGTCATTAAAAAACGCCCGCACAAACATTAATCGCAGGGAAACGCCGCAGGCACTATTTTTGTTATACCTATACCATGAAGATGTTTCGCATCGCTGCCATTCAAGCCAGACTGGGGGTAGGCTTGATCGGTTTGGTGCTGCTCGCAACGGCTTCCTGCCGCCACGATACCACCCAGGTGCCCGATACCAATGTTCCTTGTGAACCCGGCGTCGTGTATTTCAAGAATGAGATTCTCCCGATCTTTCAGGGCAATTGCGCCTATGCCGGTTGCCATGGGCAAGGTTCTGCCAAGGATTTTGTCAAATTGGACGATTACGCATCTATCATCCGCTCGGGTATTAAACCGGGCAAGCCCGATGGCTCCAAGATTTATGAAGCCATCATCGAAACCAATCCGGATGACGTTATGCCGCCGCCTCCCGCAAAACTCACCGCGGCGCAGATCGATCTCATCCGCCGTTGGATTGAACAAGGTGCCCTGAACAATGGTTGTAAATCATGCGATACACTCACTGTGACCTTTTCAGGGAATGTAAAACCGATGATAGACAATGCCTGCGGTTCCTGCCACAATCCATCCCAGCGCCTGGACCTGTCTACCTGGCAGGCGGTGAAAACGGCAGCGGAAAGCGGCAAGCTGATGGGCGCCCTGGAACATCGCCCCGGTTTCCTGCCCATGCCGCAGGGAACGCCCAAATGGTCGGATTGTGAATTGGGAAAGGTCCGCACCTGGATCCGCGATGGTATGCCAAACAACTGAGGGGTATGTACAGGAAAATAAGAACCATGCTGTTGCCGTGCTGTGCATTGCTCTGCGCAGCGCTGATGGAAGGCTGTTATTACGATAACGAAGAATTTCTGTACGGGAAGGGAAGCGCCTGCGACACGAGTAACGTGCGTTACAGCGGACAAGTGCGGGCCATCCTCCAATCAAACTGCGTGGGCTGCCACAACATCAACCAGGCCAACGGAATGGTGCGGCTGGACGACCATGCGGCTGTCCAGGCCAGGGCGCAAGACGGTTCACTCCTGGGCACTATACGCCACAACGCGCCCTATGTGCCCATGCCGCCCTCCGGAACCAAACTGAGCAATTGCGATATCGCCATCTTGCAGGCCTGGATCAACAAAGGCGCTCCCAATAACTGAAGCAGGCATGCAAAGATTCAAAGCATTGCTCCTCATCAGCTGTTTGGTAAGCACTTCGGCCCTTTCAGGTCAGGATCCGGGATCTGCCTGGGAAGACGGACCGGAGTTCCGCACCCGCGTTGCCACCCGCCTCATCAACACCCATGCGCCGGTTTTTCTCGGCAAGGGTGAATTCGACTTCCGCATCCTGCACCGCTTTGGTCCGCTCGATGGCGGCAGCAGCAGCTTCTTCGGCCTCGACCAGGCGCGCATGCGGATCTCGCTGGACTACGGCGTCACCGATAAACTGATGATCGGGCTCGGCCGCAGTACCTTCCTGAAGGAGTACGACGGTTTTCTGAAGTACCGCTTAGCGGATGAAAAAAAGAACAAGGCGCTGAGTCTGGACTACGCAGCCGGCATTTACCTGAGCGGCCTGCGTTGGGCTGACCCCAACCGGAAGAATTTCTTTTCCTCCCGGCTGGCCTATGCCCATCAGTTGCTCCTTAGCCGCAGTTTCGCCAACCGTTTCCAGTTGCAACTCACACCCGGGCTCCTGCACCGCAACCTCGTGGCCGGTCCGGATGAAAACAACGATCTGGCATACCTCGGCACCGGCGGACGCCTGCGTATCAGCCAACGCCTTACCCTTGTGGCCGATGCGCAATGGAAGCTCGCCGGAAACATCCGCGGCGATTATACAAACCCAATCACCGCGGGCTTGGATATCCGCACCGGAGGCCATGTTTTCCAGCTCCATGTTTCCAACGCACCGGGCATGAACGAACGCGCCCATTTGCTGGATACCCGTTACGGTCAGGGCTGGCGCTTCGGCTTCAACCTCAGCCGCGTGTTCTGAGTTTTGTCAGAATCCGCAGGTTCAGGTTTTGTTAAGCTTAGAATGACGAGCCTTTCACAATAGTTTCCCTGTTTTTGATGTTCTTGCAAATAAACCCGCACGAACATGAGAACATTTGAAGAAATCAACAAAGAGCAAGTATCTGCATTTAGTTTCCCGGCCGGCGATGTTCTGATGGACCTCGATCACCGCAAGAACCGCTTACGGGCCTTGCATCATGCTACCAGTCTCGGCAACCTCGAACGGGGCAAGGTGCGCATCCGTTTTGTGACCGCCGAAGGGCCGAAGGAAGTATTCACCACCATCTGGCACCACAGCGATGAACATGTAGTCCTGAAAGGCGGCAAGGCCATTCCGGTGCGCAGCATCGTCGAAGTGGTACTCTGAAGCAGCAGCAGGAGCTGACTCAGGCCTGGGCGGCAAGTGCTTCCCGGTCGTCTTGTTCCTTCAGCTGCTTGATTTGCTCCAGTGCATCCGGCACCACATCGCTGCAAATGGTCAGCAATTCGCCTTTGCGGGCTGTGCGCACAGCGTGGTCGATGGCTTCGCTCTCCTTCGGGATGATTTCGCAGGGGATGTCGGTGCTCTTCGAGCGAATGCCTTCCATCAGCAGGCCGATAATCTCCTCTGAACTGCGTCCGCGGTTGTTGCGGTCTTGACGGATGATGATGCGGTCGAACATACCGGCGGCAATCACACCGAGATCCCGGATGTCTTCGTCACGGCGGTCGCCCACCCCGGCGATGATTCCGGTTTTGTAAGACGCAGGTGTGGCTGCGAGGTAATCGCTCAGCGCCTGATAACCGGCTGAATTGTGCGCGTAGTCAACCAAAACGGTGAAGTGGCGGAAGCGGAATTCGTTCATCCGGCCCGGAGTCTGAGTGGGAGAGGGAATGAAGGTTTCCAGCGCCAGCCGTATTTCCTCCAGCTTGGGCTCGCGCACATACACCGCCAGCACGGCAGCCAGGATATTGCTGATCATGAAACGCGCCCTGCCGCCCATGGTGAGCGGTATATCGCTGATTTTCGCCACGCGGATTTTCCAGCCGCCCTTGTTGATGGTGATGTAACCGTCTTCCGCCACGCAGGCCATCCCGCCCTTGCGCAGCAAAGCCTGCACATGGGCGTTCTGCGGGTCCATACTGAACAGCGCGATATTGCAGTTCAGCTTGCGGCGCATGTTGTACACCATTTCATCCTCCGCATTGAGGATGGCATATCCGCCCTGCACCACGCTTTCCGGAACAACCGACTTCACACGCGCCAGGTCGTCCAATGTGTGGATGCCCTTCAACCCGAGATGGTCGGCTGAGATATTGGTCACCACCGCCACATCGCATTTGGTATAACCCAGGCCGGCCCGGAGGATTCCGCCGCGTGCCGTTTCCAGCACAGCAAAATTGACCGTCGGATCTTTCAGGACAAACTCTGCGCTGACAGGTCCGGTGCAATCACCGGTTTCGACCAGGCGGTTGTTGATGTAAATGCCGTCGGTCGTGGTAAATCCGGTTTGGTAACCCATGGCTCTGACGATATGGGCGATGAGGCGCGTCGTGGTAGTCTTGCCATTGGTTCCGGTCACGGCAATGATCGGAATGCGGCCTTCGGTTCCGGGCGGGAAGAGCATATCGACCACCGGTTCGGCCACATTGCGTGCAAGCCCTTCGGCCGGGTCGAGGTGCATGCGGAAGCCGGGCGCGGCATTCACTTCGATCACTGCAGCGCGGTTTTCGCGCATCGGTACGCTGATGTCCGGTGTCATGAGGTCGATACCGCAGATGTCCAGACCGATGATGCGTGCAATCCGTTCGGCCATGAACACATTGTGCGGGTGTACGATATCGGTTACATCGGTACTCGTTCCGCCGGTGCTCAGGTTGGCCGTGGTTTTGAGGTACAGGATTTCCCCATCGGGTAAAATGCTCTCGGTTGTCAATCCTTTTTCAGCCAGGATCTTTTCCGACATCGCATCGATTTCGATATAGGTCAGCACTTTTTCGTGCCCATAGCCACGCCGCGGATCGCGGTTGGCGATCTCAACCAGTTCGGAGATGCTGTGTTTTCCGTCACCCGTAACACAGGCAGGGGTTCGCTTGGCAGCGGCCACGAACTTGTAGTTGATTACCAGGAGGCGGTGGTCGAAGCCTTCGATGAACTGTTCCACCATCACCCAACGGCTGTATTTCTTGGCATCGTGGAAAGCCTGCAAGGCCTTTTCCATGGTTTCGATGTGGATGGTCGCGCCTTTGCCGTGGTTGCCATCGCGCGGCTTGATGGCCAGCGGATAACCGAGTTTTCGCACGGCGGCCTGCAGGTCTTCTTCATCAAAAACCAGGGCACCCTTGGGCACGGGAACGGCGGCTGCGTTGAGCAGATTCTTGGTTTCTTCCTTGTCGCAGGCAATGTCGACAGCGATATTGCTGGTAGTGCTGGCGATGGTCGCGCGGATGCGTTTCTGATGCACACCATAACCCAATTGCACCAGGCTGTGGCGGTTGAGGCGGATGAAGGGGATATTCCTGCGCAGCGCTTCTTCCACAATGCTGCCGGTACTGGGCCCGAGGCGCTCGTTTTCGCGGATTTCGCGCAGTTCCTGTATGACCGGTGCGAGCTCGAAAGCCGCTCCGGAGATCAGGGCTTCTGCTGCCTCTACTGAGGCTTTGGCTGCATGGATGCCGGCTTTTTCTTCCATATAGTCGAATACTACATGGTAAACGCCGTGCTCTCCGGTGCCGCGGGTTCGTCCGAAACCGCAATCCATACCCGCAAGGGTTTGCAGTTCCAGTGCGATGTGTTCGATCACATGACCCATCCAGGTTCCCGAACGCACGCGGGAGAAAAAGCCACCCGGTACGCCTTCGCTGCAGCGGTGTTCGTACATGCCGGGGAACATGGCTTCCAACCTTTCCGCAAATCCGCTGATCAGGTTGGTCGGACTCTCTTCGAGCTCCTCCAGGTCAAGTTTCATAACAATCAGTTTATGGCGGCGGATAGACCAGTAGTTGGGGCCTTTCATTGCCCGGATTTCAAGAATCTTCATGCGAGTGGGGTCGTTATGGGGTAAATATAGAACGGCCGCGGATAAATCCTAAATGAGCGGTTTGAAAAGGCGGGAAAAGAAAAAGCCGCAGCTTGGATACTAACTTTGCGGTATAGCAAATTATGAGCACAGTTGAAGAACACGTTGAATGTCTGATCATCGGTTCCGGACCTGCCGGTTACACCGCCGCCATTTACGCCGCACGGGCCGATATGAAGCCCGTCATGTATGAGGGATTACAACCCGGCGGACAGCTTACCATTACCACCGACGTCGAGAACTATCCTGGTTTTCCGGATGGCGTCATGGGCCCTGAAATGATGGAGCTTTTCAAGAAACAGGCAGCCCGTCTGGGAACAGATATCCGCTTCGGCATGGTAACCAAGGTTGATTTCAGCAAGGGAAGCCCGCACCGCGCGATTGTTGACGACAGCCATGTGATCATTGCCGAAACGGTCATCATCGCAACCGGTGCCAGTGCCAAATGGCTTGGTATTCCGAGTGAGCAGCGCCTCAACGGCAGCGGCGTGAGTGCCTGTGCAGTATGCGATGGATTCTTTTACCGCGGCCAGGATGTCGCCATCGTGGGTGCCGGCGATACGGCATGCGAAGAAGCCAGTTACCTCGCGAAAATCTGCAGCAAGGTGTACATGCTTGTGCGCAAAGACCACTTCCGCGCCAGCAAGGCCATGCAGCACCGCGTAATGAATACGCCGAATATCGAAGTGCTGTTCAATACAGAAACCGACGAAATTCTCGGCGACCGGACTGTTGAAGGGCTTCGCGTGAAGAATTCTGTTTCAGGTGAAACGCGCGAAATGCCCATCAAAGGGTTCTTCGTAGCCATCGGTCACACGCCCAATACCGGCATCTTCCGCGATTATATCGACATGGATGAGCAGGGTTATATCAAGACCTTGCCAGACAGCACCTATACCAATGTGGAAGGTGTATTCTGCTGTGGCGATGCGCAGGATAAAGTGTACCGCCAGGCAGTAACCGCTGCAGGCAGCGGATGCATGGCCGCCCTCGACGCTGAGCGCTGGCTGGGTGCACGCAAAGCCCAGGCAACCGCCTAAGAACGTTGTTTATGCTGCAACGCACACTGCTGGCTTTCGGATTGTTTTGGATGGGTGGTGTTCAGGCCCAGGTTTACATTACCCAACCTGAACAACCGGTACCTGCGTCGAATGAACCGTCGCTGTCCATTCATCCCAAAGACCCGCTGCTGCGTTTTCTCGGCGGCAATGTCAACATGGCATGGATCAGCCGCGATGGTGGAGGGACCTGGCAGAAGACAGATATCACTTCGCCACTTGGTTTTTACGGCGATCCGGTCACTTATATCACTTCCGACGGAAAATTCTATATCTGCCATCTGTCGCGCAATGCCAAGCTGAGCTGGCCACAATGGTTTGATCGCATTGTTTTCCAGCGATCGGATGACGGCGGAACCACATTTACAAGCGGTACCGGCATCGGTTATACCGAAGGGAAGGTGCAAGACAAGCCCTGGATGAGCGTCGACGAGCGCAAAGGCAGTCCGCACCTGAACCGCATCTACCTGTCATGGACGGAGTTCGACCGCTACAAGAGCGATAACCCTCGCGATTCCAGCCGTATTCGCTTTGCCTACAGCGATAACCGGGGTGATACGTTTTCGGTGCCTGTGGCTGTGAGCGATACCTCCGGTGATTGCCGGGATGGTGACAACACCATGGAAGGAGCAACCACCGCAGTCGGAAAGAATGGTAAGGTGTTCATTGCCTGGGCCGGCAAAGGCAAGATTTATTTCGACCAGAGCAACGACGGAGGCATAACCTGGGGCAAAGACCGCGTTATCGCGCAGCAGCCCGGCGGCTGGGAACAAGATTTCAGTGGCATCATGCGCGCCAACAGCATGCCTTTTCTCACTTCAGATAATAAAGGTGGCCTGCATCTGGTTTGGGGTGCGATGAACGGAACGGATTGCGATATCTTCTATAGCTATTCGCGCGATGAAGGCACCACCTGGACCCCGAAAGTGCGCATAAACCGCGATCCTGAAGGCAACGGGCTGGATCAGTATATGCCGCATATAACAGCCGATCCGGTAAGCGGCAAGGTGTACATCCTGCATTACGACCGACGCAATTCGCCGGCCAATGTCTTTACGGACGTCTACATCACCGAGATAAAATCTGGTAAACCGGGCAAACAGGGCAGGCTTACGCCGCAGGCATTTGCTGCACCCGGCAAGGAAGTCTTTTTCGGTGATTACATAGCAGTGGCAGCAACCAAAGGGCAGTTAGGAGCGGCATGGACAACGCTGAACGCAGACAGGCAGGTTACGCTCGATGTGGCTGCGTTCCGCGCATCGACCATCGGCAAGCTTCCTGCAACGCCGTTGAACGCTTCTTTGAACCATTATGCCCCGAAAGGCAGCGACAGTTTGGTGCTGCATTACGTTTTTCCCGCCGCCAAAGGCTTCACTTTGAAACTTTACCGGCTCCGTGAGCTCGTTTACACACAGGGATTCAACGACCTGAAAACGGCTGAAGGAGATATCGTGCTTCCGCGCAAACGCTTTCGCAACGGGCTTTACGAGGCGGTGATGGAATCGCCCAATGGCAGAATCGACTACCGTTTTTACCTCGAGTAAGAGGTTTTCAAACTCCTTTGCTTTTTTGGTGTGGTCGCGCTTATTTTGCGCACCTTTCGCTTTATGGCCATTATCTCCAAGTTGCGCAATTCAGGCTGGGTAGTCATCGTCGTGGTGGTTGCCCTGGTACTCTTTGTTGTGAGCGATCTGCTCAACAGCGCGGGTTCGGGTTCAGGCCCGGCCGACAACACCGTTGCTATCATGAACGGACAACGCGTGAGCATTGACGAGTTCAATCAGCTCAACGATCAGAACGAGCGCAATTACCTGCAGAACACCGGTGACAAAGAACTCACCGATCAGACCCGCGATTACATCCGCAATGCTACCTGGACACAACTGATTGAAAAGTATGTGACCCTGGAAGAGTATCATCGCGCCGGATTCACAATCGGTGACGCCGAATGGGAGGATCTCCTGCTCAGCAAAGAGCCCCATGCACTGGTGAAACAGTATTTCGCAGACCAGAACGGAACATTCAATCCGAGCAACGTCCGCAACTTCCTGGCCAACCAATACCAGAATGTACCCGCCGCACAAGACTTCTTCAATAACCTGAAGAAGCAGATTGAAAGCGAGGTGCTGCGCGAGCGTTACCTTTCCTACATCAGCAAAACCCGCATATACAGCACACCTTACCTTCGTCAGGATTATGTGAACAGCAACCGCACCGTGAAAGGCAAAGTTGTTTCACTAAGCATCAATACCATCCAGGACAAGGATATTAAAATTACTGATGCCGATCTCGAAGCTTACCTGAAAGAACACAAGGAAGAGTTCAAACAGGAAGAATCGCGCGACCTGGACTACGTGGTGTGGGATATTCTGCCCACTGCCGCTGATACGTCAGAAAATCTGCGTGCTGCCCAGACAGTAGCCGATAACTTCCGCAGCAACAAGCCTGACACTGCAGATGGCAGAACGGATAAAGCCTGGAAACGCCCTTCTGACTTGCCAGCCTCTGTTTCTGCCCAAATCATCGCCGCTCCCGCCGGTGAAGTGGTGGGTCCTGTTTACGGCGACGGTTCATTCTACGTGTATGTAAAGGTGGATGAAAAAGCCGATTCGCTGAAGCACTACAACCTTGCGCATATCCTCATCAACCCCGACGGCGCCATGATTAGTGATTCCAATGCCGCGCGCAACAAAGCCCAGCAGATTCTTGTGCAGGCAGTTGCAGGTGAAGATTTCGGTAAACTTGCCCGCGAAAACAGCGCTGACTATAACACATCTTACAACAAAGGTGAACTCGGATGGCGTTCTGCCACCGATCTCGAGGCGCTGTATGGCAGTGAATTCATTCGCTCGGCCGACCGTGCAGGCGCAGGCTCAGTTTATATCACCCGCGGTCGCAACGGCGGCTGGCATATCGTGAAGGCCGTTTCGCTGCCCAACGCCAGTCTCTACCGTTTTGCTTCCGTAAAGCAAGATGTACTCCCGGGCCGCCGGACCATTGATTCGGTAAACCGCATCAGCACCGCTTTCCGCTCTGCCATCGATGAAAGCGATGCGAAATCCTTCGATAAGCAAGTAGAGAAGTTCAACCTGACACCACGTGTTGCCGGCGACCTTAAACCCGGCGATCGCGGACTCCCAGGAGCAGAAACAGCTTCCGAAGTAATCCGTTGGGCTTTTGACGAAGGAACGTCAGAAAACACCATTTCACCTGTTTTCAATACCACCAATCGCCAGATAGTTGCCCGTATGGCGCTTGTGAAGAAGGAAGGTTATGCTTCAGTGAAAACAGCCCGTGCTCGCCTCGAGCCCCTGGTGAAGAATCAGAAGAAGGGCGAGAAGTTGCGCGACAAGATGCTTGAAGCAATGAAAACCGCCAAGAGCATGGAAGAGCTGGCCATCAAACTTCAGACTGTGGCTCAGCCTATCGAAGACCAGAACTTTGCAGCCGGTAACCTTCCTTTTGTTGGCGCCGACTTCAAAATCATTGGTGTAGTGTTCGGTATGAAAGAGAAGGTAATGTCGCAACCAATTATCGGTACCACCAGTGTATCGGTGGTTTATATTGAGAAGGAAAACAAGGTGGAAGCGCCGAAAACAGGCCTCGACAGCCGACGCATGATGCTCGACCTGCAGAACTCCAAGCAACAGACCGAAGCTTCTCTGGCGGAGTCTATGCGCAAGGCGGCCGGTATCAAGGATTTCCGCTACCGCTTCTTCTAAGACTTTAAAGATTCACGAACTTTCGGACCCCGTCTTTCAAAGGCGGGGTCTTTTTTTTGAAAACGTTTGGGGGGAAACATCGGGTTTGCTGTATTCTATGGTGCAACCCTATGAAAGAGCATCTGCAGTCGAACATCATTACCAAGCATCTGGCAGGTCTGACAAGCGCGGAAGAAGAGCGATTCATCAAGGAATGGCTCAGCAAGAATCCGCAGCATGCCGTTACTTACCAGGTGATCCGTAGCCGCTTCATGCAGGTTACAGCGAATGTGAATCTCGCGT
>Ga0315902_10001243_pt1 | contig 41150 bp, 75 predicted proteins | sample LakEriMetagenome_9_FD_203523 | JGI IMG/M metagenome (GOLD analysis project Ga0315902, IMG submission 203523) | Freshwater fungal communities from buoy surface, Lake Erie, Ohio, United States - Buoy 12 MA117 | ecosystem: Environmental > Aquatic > Freshwater > Lake > Lake biofilm | place: USA...
TAATTTTTTACTGTTTACAAATATTTATTAAATAAAAAATATTATGTCACTTAGGTTCACCAATCTATTAAGAGATCTTATTGTTGAAAGTTCAAGATTTCAAGTATTATTCGATAAGTTCGTAAAACCAAAAGAAAGAGGTCAAAGAGGTATTATGCCTTTTGAAACTTTATTTGCACTTATCGCCGCTGACCCAACTACAAAGGTCCCTGACGGTATGGATATCGATAATGTTAAACCTGAACAGATGGAGAAGGTTAAAATTGGGAAATACGCTCAATGGTTACTAAAAAACTTTGTCACTCCTAAATTACCTGCTGATCACCCTTTAATGGTTTCAGATCCACAATCAGGTCAATATAAAGCGGCTTTAAAGGCATTCCAAGATCTTTTTATGGAAGACTTATATAAGGTTACAACAAACCTCCAAAAGTTTGAAAGATTTAAAAATAGATTACCTCAAGAGTATAGAGATATTAACAAACTAACTCCTGAGACTTTATTTGATCAAGTTAAAGATTTCAGTTTAGAAAAAACCAAAGCGACTGCCGCTGAGAAAAAAGAAGCATCAACAACATATGCTCACCCTGGTGCTGACATCGTTTATAGAGGTCAAGATTGGACAGTTGCTAAAATATCAGACAAAGGTCCATTAGGTAAAGAAGCCGCATGTTTCTATGGTGGATCTCATAATGAAGGTAGAAGAGGAGAAACTACTTGGTGTACATCTTCACCTGGACTTTCTTGGTTTGATCGTTATATTGGTAAAGGACCATTGTATGTTGTAATTCCAAACAAACCAACATCATTTAAATCTTACGGTAAAGAAGTTGGAGATGTTTCAGGTTTACCGGCAAACAGATACCAATTCCACTTCCCTGATAATCAGTATATGGATGCGGATGACAGACCAATCAATTTGATTGAATTCTTAAACACAAATGAAGAAGGACTAAAACAATTCTTCAAACCTGAGTTCATGAAGTCATTAGCCGGAGATAAAGGTGAAAAAGTTGTGATTGATTATCCAGGTGATTCGGCATCAAAATTCATTGCACTTTATGGTTTTGACGAATTCTTTGCCACTCTTCCTCAGTCATTGAAAAGACTTACATTCAAAAACACATCAAGAGACAAAATTTCATTGAATATTCCAAACGACATTGGAAGGTTCAAACAGTTGAACGCAATCAACTTTGTTGGATGTGTTGCAACTATACCTGAAGCAATTTGTCAATTACAAAATTTACAATATTTATCTTTAGTTAATAACCCAGACCTTCAAAAATTACCTGAATGTGTTGGGGATATGCAAAACCTTATGGTACTAAACCTTGGAGGATCCGATCCTAAGAAAGTTCTACCTGAATCTGTATTCAGAAGAGCTGAAACAGACGAAGACTTCAACTTATTTACACACTCTTAAAAATGAATAGAAGATTAATAATTAATGAAGAAGAAAAAAGAAGAATTTTAAATCTTCATGAAAGTAGAAGATCTAAAGAATTAGGTTTTTTATTTGAAGACGATAATGCAAACAATGAAGTACTGCTTCAAGGTACGGATAAGGATTATGATTATAAAAAAGTGGGAGATAAATATTATTTCAAGTTAAAGGATAACCCTACAAGTGTCGCGGCTAAAGGATACAAAACACAAGGAAAATTTGTAGATTGGACAGAAGCGACTAATCAAAAAGCTATAGATAAAATTTCACAACTACCTACATTATCAACAGTAGCACAATTTCAGGGACCTGGTGAAGTTGACGGAAGTGATGAGACATTTGACGCACCACAAACCGCATCTACAACGGCGCAAACACCTACAGTGGCGTCAACAACATCTACAACCGCAGCAACACCCACAAACGCAACTACAACTACAAACGCAACAACACCAGCACCTACGTCAAAAAACCCTGATGTTTTAGCAGACTTAAAAACTGCATCACAAATCAGACAAGAATTTAGACAAGGTAATAGAGATAAAAACAAAGCGATGAGACAATACAATCAAATGGTTAATAAATATAACAAATTAAAAAGTAAAATGAGTCCACAAGATAATTCGGCTTATCTACAAGCAATTGGCCAATTGAAACAACAAATAGGATAATAAATAAATTACATTCTTTTAAAACCCCCCCTTCTTTTGATCGGGGGTTTTTTATTTAACAAAGTATTTATCTTATATGAAAATCATCATAACAGAAGAACAGTATAATCTAATCAACGAAACCTATAGAAGAGATCGTTTTGATGCTGAGTACGCTGATGAATATCCAAAGTATAAGAAGTTGTTTTTAAAGACAATATCTAAAGATGTCAAAGGTTGGGGTGAATGGCCAGGATCAATTTATCTGATGACTGAAAACGGAGACCCTTTATTTGTATATAGAATACCATCAAAAACCGTATATTATGATTATTCAATAGATAAAGAGATGGAAGAATATATTCCTTATCACATTGTTTCGAGACACTTGAAAAACGCAGTTTACGATTACTTCAAAGGACTTTTTCCTGATGTTGAAATAAAAGAGGTAAGTGGGGCTAATATTGTATAGTTATGAAAATAATAATATCTAATAATCAATATAGTCTTTTGAAGGAAGTGCATGTTGCTATTAAAAACATTGAGGGTCTTAAAAAGTATTGGAGAAACCAACAAAAAAAAGGTCAACAAATTAGATTTAATAAAGAAGATTTAGATTTTTGGGGTATTACAACTAGACAGGAAAAATATTATGCTCAAACAGCATTTCAAGAATTAGTTGGAGATGAGGTTTTTACTGAAAAAGTTATTAAAAAGTTAATCGGAAAAACATTTTCAACGAAAGACTTTGATGATAGAATCACTGGTGGATATGATTTCGAGTGGGTGATTGATAATATGGAATATAGAGATTATGATTTTTATTTATATGGAAAAACATTACCGGGAGGAACTGTTACTCTTATGGATGGTAGACACATATCTTTAAGTGAAGGAATAAATCATGAAGATTTAGGTTGGGAAATACAAGAAGAAATTAAAGATGTTGTCCAAGACTGTATGGATGAAATAATTTTACCTGTCACAGGATATGAAGTGATAGTACCATATTTAATTATATCTGAAGAATGAAAATAATAATTACAGAATCACAGAAAGAAAAACTAATGAATGATTTTATGAAATCACTCGTAGATGATACCTTAGATGAAAACAAACCTTCTTATGTTGATTATTATATTGTTATTTGGGATAAAACTGCTGTTTGGAACATTGATAACGAGCCGTTTATTGAATATGATAAATCTGATGGTAGATTGTGGATATCAAAAAAATATTTAAACAACTTAGAATCTTGGTTCCCAATCAAAAAAGAAAAAGTGTTAGATATGATTAAAAACTCTTTTGAAAATAAATTTAATGTTGATGTAAAATATATCAAAGCGGAGTCATGAAAATAATAATTACAGAAAAACAATATAATAAGTTAACTGAAGATAAACTTCAGAAACTTTGTTATACAGTATGGAACCAACAAAAAAAGAGAGGTGAAGAACCTTATATTGATGATATAATATACGACATTACAGATATTAGAAAAAACACAAATGAAGACTTTCAAATCATTAGACCCATTTGGTATAGATACAACGGTGGATTTAATAACTTATTTGAAAAACTTAAAAATGAAATTGACGAAAAAATATTTGACCTTACAAGTGATTGGGGTAATCTTGATACAAGAGTAGAAGTTATTGAAGTAAGTCAGTTTGGTAGATTAGGTGAAGATTTTGGAGTAGATATATTTGTAAATGTAGATCCAAATGGAACCATGGATTTCCAAATGTATGAAGAAGGAACCGATAACGAAATTCAAGTTAACGATACGATTGAGGCGGCTTATTTTGAAGCTCAATCCAATTATGAAGGAAGTGATCTTCTTGGTTATTTAAGAGGGGAAGTTTATGACCTTTTTTATAAAAAGTTAGAAAAATACGGAATTCCAATTGACGTGGATGTTGATCTAAAAGAATTTTAAATATATATTTATTATCACTATGGGACCAATCGAAAAAAAAATCTTAGAATTATCTAAAACAGAAGGACTTTCTGAAGAAACAAAACTTGCTTTGACTATAATTAAAAATCAAGTTAAAGAAGATGAAAAACGAATTGTTAATGAAGCATATCAAAAAGGTTACCACGATAAAGAAATGAGCCGTAGACCCACTTGGAACTACTTTGAAAGTAAGTACAAATCATTCTTTACAAATTTCAGAGTTGGTGAATTGTAAAATTTTTCGTATCTTTGTGGTATGGAAGACTTAAACAAACTCGAATTACCCGAAATCAAAACTCTTTGTAAACAATACGGAATCGGGACCGTAGGTGATAAAAAAACCCTAATTAAAAAACTCAAATATTTCTTGGACCCTATTGAGGATGTGTTAAATACACACCCTGGTAGAAAACTACCAAAAGATAAAAAAATTGTTGGTGCTAAAGTAACCAAACAAGAAGAAATTAATAATGTGTTAAAAAAGAAGGGTCAATTTTTATATTATTCTTTGGGTTATCATTATTATATGGTGACAGAATAAAAAAACTAGATATTTATTAAATAAAATTGGTATGAAAAAACAAATACTTGAAGAGCTTAATGATATTAAGTATCTTTTTAATTACAATAGAGGTAAAATTATTTCAGAACAGGAACAATTTGACGATGAAGAAGAATTCGTAGATTATGATGATATAGATTATGGTGATATGGATGATGATATGGATGATGATGAAGAAGAATATTATCCTGAACTGAGAATACCTCATGACATGCCATCATACAAAACTAAATATAGACATAGTGATGATGATATGGAATTGGACGAAGAAATGGATCTTCCTGTAATGTTACCAGGTACAAAAGAAAAAGAAAGAACTAAGGTAACACCTGGAACTAAACCGAGAACAAAACCTAATACTCCATATAGCCCAAAACCAGGACCAAAACCGGATCCTAAGGCTAGAAATAGAAAAGATGAGATGCCTGATTGGTTAACCTTTGATGAACTTGGAATTGATTTTGAATAATATGAAAAATTTAAGAAAAAAATTATACACTGAAGGTTTACCAAAATCTGAATTTGTTAGACTATTGGAAGCCCCAATTGACTATGAAGGTCCTGAAAGAATGGCTGGAGATGTTGAGGGAAAAATCACCGGTAAAAAAACCCCCTACCATAATTTTCCTGCTATCCCTAATATGGATAAAGACTTTGTTGAATTAATATCTTCCAAGAGATTCAAAGACTCAGTTGACAAAGTTAGAATGGCTATGGGTGATACAAGAATTATACAAGGTCAAAATGCTTTAATGCAGTTAATGGGAACTGTTGGTCAAGCGATGCAAAGACTTGTTATGATTCAGTCACAAAACAAAAAACAACTTGAAGATTTGGCTATTGAACTTGTAAAAAAAGAAATGGGTATTCCTGAAGGGGCAATGCAGTTCAAGGCTGAACTAATGACACAACCTATGGGTGCCGCAGAAGGGATGAAAGATGAAGCCGAAATGCCAAGTGAAGAAGAAATTGAAGAGTTTATGGGTGACGTTGAAAACTTCAACTTAGAAAGAGCTAAAAGAAGATTTATTAACTCATTAATTCAAGGAGCGGCTTTCAAAGGAGGTCACATGTATAATCTTGTAAGAAATGAAATCAATGATATCAACCCACAATTAATGAACCTTTATGCTGTTACCCAATCTTTGATGGAACATGCTTATTGGATCTTTCCTGATATGGAAGGAATGGCAGGTGGTGGCGGTGGTCAAATGGGTCAGTCAGAATATGATGATGAGACAGATCCACCAACAGTAAAAGCTAGAGCTGTTACATTCCCACTTCTTGTACACGAGTTAGTTAAAGGTGTTTATGAGGTATTTGGAACTCATGGTTTACCTGATGACCCAAAACAAAGAGAAATGGTATTAAATGCTGAAGATTCACTTCCTGCTGAGATTTGGGACTCTCGTTTAGGACCAATTTTTTGGGAGAAGTTCGTTTCAACTTACCCTATGGAATTGTTCGATGATGATATGAAACATATCCAACATTATTTATTCATGCGTTTTTCAGCTTTAAACGCAGAAGAATTTATGAGTTTAGCTAAAAAGATCCTAAGTGGGGATCCAAAAGGACAACAAATAATTCAAAGAATGGTTGATGATATCGTTAAAGATTTAAAAGACAGAGAATATAAAGATGCCATGGGTGATGATGATGACGAAGACTACGGCGATGTTGATCTAAGTGATTTGGGACTTTAATAAGTCCCATTTCTTTTTTATAAGGAATTTTTTTCCTATAATTATTAAAAATGTTAGGTATGAAAAATATTGATTGTGAGATATACATTAAACAACTAATTTCCTTTTTTGAAAATAATCCTGGTGACTTAATGCAACTTATAGGAAACGTTCAAAAAGAAGACTTTTATTTGAAATTAAGAGAAAAATCAGAAAACAATGTTGATGAAGGATTAGATCATGTTTTATCTAGACAACAAATGATTGACATTGTCTTGGAATTAAAGATTCCTGAACTATTTGAAAAACCAAACCCTAAGGCTGTTGTTGAAGGGTATGTCCAAAAAACAAAGTGGGGAAAAATTATTTTAAATTAAAGTTGGTATTTATTAAAAAATTATTATCTTTGTAGAGTGATAAACGAGAAACAAAATGAAAACTATAGAAGTAACGATACAAGAAATCTGGCAGGCAACTAGACCTATCGTGCAAAAAAGTAAGAAATCATATACTCGTAAAGTCAAACACAAAAACAAAGAAAATAATTAACTATGATATACACACCAGAACTAATCAAATCAATTGCACCGGCAGTATTCGCCACATCACCATCTTCTAAAATGACGAACAAGTATGAGTTCGTACCAACTAATGAAGTAATGGAGATTTTTGACCGAGAAGGTTGGAAACTGTCATCTGTAAAACAAACAGGTAGAGGTATCCATTCAATGCACGAATTAAAATACAGAAACAGTGAATTACCAAAAGTTGGTGACACAGTTGTTGAAGCAATCGTTAGAAACTCTCACGATGGAACTGCAACATTCTCTATGGGAGCAGGACTTTTCCGATTGGTATGTTCAAATGGACTTACAGTTCCTACGTCAGTAGCGGAGAAATTCTCAATTCGACACAATCACTTTTCATTCGACGATGTTCGAGGTTTAGCTGAGGACTTCTCTAAGAAACTCCCAAGAATCGAAGAGTCAGTTACTCGAATGATGGAAAAGGAGTTAACTGAAAAAGAAAAACTCCGTTTAATCAAAGAAGCGGTTAAGATCCGTTGGGCGGTTGGAAATGGACCTGAATCTATTGACATTACAGACATCCTAACACCGTTTCGACCTGAGGATGAGGGAAGTGATCTTTGGACAGTATTTAATGTGATACAAGAGAAAATGACTCGAGGTGGATTCACTTACAAAAGTCCAAGAGGAAGACAAACAACACTTCGTGGAATCAAAAGCATCCAAGCCACGAATCGTTTAAACACTAAACTTTGGGAAGCCGCTGAACTATTATTAGTATAAAAAAAGAAAAGGGGGTCAGTGACCCCCATTTTGTATTATGGAAAAATTCAAACACGAAAAAAGACTTTTAGATTTCCTCATAGAGGAAAATAAAATATTGTATTCAACAATCCAACTAACGGGTTTTATTGAACTAACACCTGAAAGTTTACTTGAAAAACCAAGATTTGAGAATTATTTATTGGACGGTATGCAATATACTGATGGGGTTTCATATTCTGATGGAATATTTATTTATGATAACAATATTTACATATATTTATCTAAAACTGACCCATTAGTCTCTTCATTTTCTTGTAAGATATATTATCCTATAAATAGAAAAAAAGACGTTGAGTTCTTTATATTAAACCTAAAAAAATTAAAAAAAGATGGAAATTAGTAGTGTTGAATTACAACAAAAAATAAATGCTGGTGAAAAACTTGTGGTTGAGTTTTGGGCTGAGTGGTGTGGACCATGTAAAATGATGAAACCAATTTTTGAAAGAGTTGCATCTTCAAACGAAAGTGAAGTCCAAATGTATACACTTAATATTGATAATAACAGAGAAGTCGCTTTAAGCCTTGGTATCAGAAGTATACCAACTGTAAAGATGTTTAATTCTGGTGAAGTGGTTGAGACAAAAGTGGGTATGATGAATGAAGGACAGATAAAAGAAATGGTAAGTGAATTGATCAATGGATAAAATTGCAGTTGTGTTCACAATGAAGAGTTGTCCTCATTGTCACACATTTAAAAAAATGTTAGAAGAGGCTGACATTGACTTTATCGATAGAGATATTGATGAATATGAAGAAGAATACGATATGTTTGTTGAAGTTACAGGAAATGATTTTGTACCGGCATTCATGTTAATTGAGAATCCCGAAAGTGAAACTCCTACATCAAATTTATATGCTCCTGATCGAGATTTTGAGGATATAGATGAAGGACTAAAAATAATTAAAGAATTTTACGAAAGATAAAAAAACCCCTCAATCGAGGGGTTTTCTTTTATATCAATATTATGTCTTTTAGTCTATCTTGAATCAAGTATGGTTTGTCCAATGTCTGATCAGTGATATCTTTTGTAAAGTCGTAGTTAGACAGCCTTTCTTTGAATTCAGTAAGATCCATATCAAAACAATCTAAAACAAGACTTTCAATAGTTTTCTTTGGTATTTGAGAATCACAAATCACTTTAATTCTATAATCTTCATCTTCATTTAAATCACTTGAGTAATGAAAATATAATTTATCAATACCCAACAAAGAATACATTTGATTGAAGATATAATGTGAGTAATATAATATTCCTCTACCACAACCTAAACTATGCCCATAAGGAAACTCTGATGAAATGTTTATTTCTGAAATGGGGTCTAATTCCTTAACGTACAAAGATTTATTAACTGTGATCCATGCTCTTGGAAAATCTGTGATTTCTTGTTCGTACTTAATGATATCAATAATGTTAAGACTTTCTTTATTGAGTGATTTAAATAATTCCTTGTTTGATTCTATAAATTCTATTTTAAGTTCGTTAAGGTTTAGAACATTACTACTTATAGTTTGACCGTTAACAACCACAAAGTTTTCACAATCTGTTACTTGAATTATTGTATTTTCTGATTTGTTGAATTTTGACAGGATGTAGTCTGCAAATAGATTTACAAAATACCGTCTTGTGTTTTTTTCTAATTTTCTCATATTCTTGGTTTTGTATAATGAATATGAGAATTAAATGAAACTATAAAGAGTTAAATATAATCTAAAAACATTTCGTTTATGTTTCTTCTTGTTCTGTCCCAATCAGGATATTCAGGGATTCTAATATCAATACATTCTACATCATCATTAGAAATCATATTATTTATAAGTTCCGTATATCCACCAAAATATTCTAAAAATGAATCACTCCAAGTTCCGCCTTTATTATTTTCTAAAAATGTTGTTATATTTCCAATAAAGTCTCTGATTTTAATATATTGGTCGTATTTAGTTTTTTCACCGACCTTTCTTGGAATCTCATCAATACGACCCTCGAAGTATTCATTAAGACCATTATAAACAGCTTCATAAACTTCATCTTCATATGCTGTATTTTCAGAGCTGTAATAAACACTTCTCAATTCTTGACCAATTTCTTGTAAATCTTTTTTGAAAAGTTCGTTTGATGCGTCACTATCTTTTAATAGGTCGTTTAAATCTTCAGGTCTTATTCTAAAATATCCTTCTGTCCCTTGTATTTCAGATAAATGTTCAAAAAAGTCTGAATCATAATCTTCTAATGAAAGTTCTTGATTTCCAATTTTTTTATAAATAACATCTTTAAGATGTGCTAAATTAGAATCATCTAAAACATCTACTGTATCGTGTGGTGACATACTAGAATCATAATACCAATCGTGACCTAAACCTTCTTCACTTAAAATTAGTTTTGCAACATATCTAGGGCCACTATCACTTCTTCTACTACCACTACAAAAATATTCACTTAACTCTTCACTATCTCTTAATTTTAGATAAAAACCACCATTTCTAATTTCAACATCAGTTATTAGATTGTTAATTATAAAATAAACTGTGTCTTCGTAGTTGTCTTCTAAACCTTTTAAAAGTAATATATTTTTTAATTCTTCGGGTGCGTCTTCATAACTAAGATTACCTAAAACACCATTTTCATCTAAAAAATTAATTAGTTCACTGTCCCAATTACGATAACCTACTTGACCTAAATCTAATTCATCTAAAAGACCGTATTTTTTAACAAACTTAAAGAATGTTATTAAGTCATTAAAATACGGCTCAATGTCGTCATCAAAATCACCATAATTAAATGAATTAACTAATTGTCTTGCTCTATCTAAACTCATATGGTATAAATATCTTATAAATAAAAAAGGTGTCCCAATCGGAACACCTTATCTTGATGATACGCAAATATTATTTTCTGTAATATTTGTTAATGATTTTTTTTACTGACTCTTGAACATTAGTTTTATTTTGAGTCGTATTTGCACCTTGTTGTGTTTGTGTTTGAGGTTGTTGTGCCTGTTGTTTGTTTTTACATCCGCAGCCCATAACTAAATATTTTTATCGGTTTATTTATCTATAAATAGTATCTAAAACAAGTTTAATTCAGAATAATTAAAAATCAATTATTTTTATTTTGTTATATTTATCAAGTATGAGAGACTTCATTAAAAATTTCTTATTAGAACAAGATGAGAATCTTGTTACACTAACTCCTGATCAATATATCGAAACATTAGAAGATGTTGGTGGAATTGCGGCGAGAGTTTCAAATCTAAAACCTTATCGTGGTAAAGGTATTGTTATTAACGGTGATTTAGATCTTAGAAAATTTAAAACTGTTGGACCACTTACAGGAATTGTGAGAGTAATGGGTAGGTTAGATATATCCAATACGAATGTTCCAAATCTTGATGGTGTTACCGTAGATAGATATGTTAGTAATTGGGGATCAACAATGCATACAATTAAATTAAAACAAGAAAGAAATAAAAAACTTTCAGAATTGGCCGATTATAGAGAAAATGATGAGTGGAATACAGAAAACAAAGACGATGATTCTGAAAGAACTGAAGCTTTATATGAATTTTTGGTTGAAGAAGGTATACCTACTTTATATGAAGACGACAATGGTGAAGAAGTAGAAGAAGACAAATATTTTATTTATCCTAATAGCACTGGAACTTACGGTATTGGAAAACAATACGAATGGTTAGGTAGTGATACTTTACAACCTGATACATATGATGTTTATACTCAAGATGAGTTAGATATTGCCGCTAGAAGATATGTTGAAAATGCTATTGATGACATGGGTTATGAGGCATTTACAAGTTGGGTTTGGGATCAAGCACTTGATAGAGGACAGTGGGAAAGTTGGTTAGAAGATTTTTATGAAGATATAATTAGAGATGATCCTGAAAACTATGATATAGGACTTGAATTATCTACAAATCAACAACATCAAGTTAATCAATTAAAAAAAACTATAGAAAATCTAAATAATAAATTAAAAAGTGAGGAATTGTCTGACGAAGAATACGAAAACATCGAAAGAAAAATTGAAGGTTTAGAAGAGACGATAGAAGAAATTATAGAAGATCCACAAGGTGGTTATGATGAAAGTTCCATACAGAATGAAATCAATGATAGAGTTAATGAATATGTTGATGATATTGATGATTTTATTAAACACTACGGATATGAAAAAAGTTTTATAATGGATTTTGTTGATTTAGATGAGGTTACGGATATTGTCGTAAATAGTGATGGATATGGTAATCTATTAAACTCTTATGATGGAGAAATGTTTGAAACACAGGTAAACGGTGACTGGTATTTTGTAATGAGGGCTAGTTAGGTCTTTATTTGTTGAACAATATATCATATTTTTATTATGAATGGCACGAAGAAAAAAAATAGAATTTTTAATGAACACCGATTGGATGTTCGAAAAACCTATTGATAGAGAATACAAAGAATACAAACTACTTTCTTATTTCCAAAAGATGGGAGATAAACTCGATAAATTAGAGTTATATCCAGGATTTATTGAATTATCATTACACTTAATGAATATACAAGCTCTTATGAGAGATAAGAAAATTGTCTACACGGATAAAAAATTAAATACTGTAGACGATGAGATTATGGTGAAGGATCTAAAAGTTAAGGACGCCCCAACCATGTCCGATGAAGAAAATGAAGAATTTAGAAAAATCTTATCTTATTCAGCACCAAGAATTATGGAATACTTTAATGTTGCAAAGTCTGTTTGGACAATAGTATTTGATTCTTTGGATATGAAAATCAAAAGAAATAAAAAAAATATTTTACACCCGAAAGGGTATTTCTACTATACTCAAACCGAAAGTAAAAAAACTTATGTTTGGGAGTATGTAATCAAGAAAGAAACAAAAACCAACCCACAAAGAATGGCGAATATAAATTTAATTTATTTCGATGAGATCGGAGATTTGACCATTCCAAAAATAATATCTACATTTTCTACATACGAACCAAAAGACAAGAGAATGGGACCAGTATTTCAAATGTCATCAAACGGAATTTTTCCTGTTAATGAAACATTATTACCCCTATTCAAAAGAAGAATTGCGGGACTTATCTCACAAACAAAAAACCTAGAAGAAAAGCAAGAAACAGAATAATCATGGGATTTAATAAGAGAATATTAAAGAAAGAAAACATTTTAAATAACCTCCCAAATCTTATGACCTATTTAGATGCCGATGCAATTATTTGCACCGACAATTTTTCACGCGAGGTATATGGGTTATTTCGTATAGGATCATCAAAAGAAGAAATAATAAATCTAATAAATAAAATAAAATGAAAATTAAATTGGAATATGTTTGGTTAGACGGATATAAACCTGAACCTAACCTAAGAAGTAAAGTTAAGATTGTTGATTACGAATCTGTTAAGAACGCATTTCTTGATGGTAATTTTCCTATGTGGAATTTTGATGGGTCATCAACAAATCAAGCTGACACGGGAAACTCTGATCGTTTGTTAAAACCTGTGAGACATTACGCTCCGACTAATTTTTTAAAAAATAATAATCCTGTGTATGTTTTGTGTGAGGTATTAAATCCTGATGGAACACCACACCAATCCAATAAAAGATCTGAAATTGGAGAAAATTTTGAAGATCTTTGGTTTGGTTTTGAGCAAGAATACTTCATTCGTGAAGAAGTGAATGGTAATATTTTGGGACACAAAAGAAATATCCTTAAAGGTCAAGGTGAGTACTACTGTGGTGTAGGTCATAATGTTGTTGGTCGTCCATTTGTTGAAGAACATTTAAATATGTGTCTTGAATATGGTATTGATATTACTGGGACAAATGCTGAGGTTGCTTTGGGTCAATGGGAATACCAAGTATTCTCAAAAGGAAAATTAAAAGGTGGAGATGATCTTTGGATGTCTAGATACTTCCTATTCAAGATTGCTGAGAACTATGGTTATCACATTGAACTTCACCCAAAACCAATCACACACGGAGAGTGGAATGGTTCAGGACTTCACACAAATTTCTCAACCGACCAAATGAGATTTGATGGAAACGAAGAATACTTCATGGCATTATTCAATGCATTTGAGTCAAGACATGAAGACCATATCAAAGCATACGGATCAAACAATCATTTACGATTAACAGGTGAATATGAAACACAAGCAATTGATAAGTTCAGTTGGGGTGTATCTGATCGTGGAGCATCAATTAGAGTTCCTCAGGACACCGCAAAAGAATGGAAAGGATATGTTGAAGATCGTAGACCTGGATCAAATGCGGACCCATACAAAATCATTCGTGAGATTGTTAACTCATTATATGTTGCACAACTTCTTTATGACACAAAAACTATGATTAATAAAGACGTTGATTTGAATGGTCTTAGTGAGAAGTATGGAACAATGTCTAACGAGGAGTTATTAAAAGAATATAGAGAAGAAGAATAATGGATAAACAATGTGTTTGTGGTGGAACAGGTCCTTGTCAATGCCCACCACCAAAAGTAGAACAAGTTAATCACCCACAACATTATGGAGGTGAAAATAATCCTTACGAAGCTATCAAAGTTATTGATGCTTGGGATTTAGGATTTAGTTTAGGAAATACAGTAAAATATATATCACGTGCAGGAAAAAAAGGAAAAGATAAAGAACTTGAGGACCTCAGAAAAGCACTCTGGTACCTCCAACACCACATCGAAACACTCGAAAAGTAAAACAGGTTTTGATAAAGAGATCAGTGTTTGGGACGCTCTTACAACACCAAACGAGTTATTAAGAGAAACCCTAATTAACTTTATGTGGGGGTTTTTAGGTAACTCTATTGTAGTATTTGCGGCAAAGGAACTGGACTTTTTAGTTCTTATAAATTATATTGTCTATTACATACTAATTTCTTATATTGTGAATAGAAAGAAATATGAAACTATGTTAGGTAAGTTCATTATTCTTCCTGGATCTGCGGCGGCAGGTGCATTCACAGGATATAAATTGGCTCAAATGATTTCGAATTTTATTTAACTATGGAAAAAGATTGGAACCCAAACGACTTTCAAGGAAGGTCAAAAGATCAAGTAGAAAGAAACTATAGAGTTTTTGCTATTTTTTTAATTTTAAGTTGGTTAATTGGGACAGGTCTTGTTTTATACTCTATAATTGATTACATTTTTTAATCTATAATAATATGAAATACCACAAAATTACACTTGGGCATCGAGGGGCGGAAATATATCCGTTTAAATTAAACACAGAACAATACAATACTTTTCAAGAAAAAAGAGTTGAGTTTGATGAAATGGATTATGATCAGATTTGTGAAGTGTTGGGTGTTGAAAGTTATTTTGATTCTGAGTTAGAAACTTTAATAGGTCCTTATCCTGATACTTTTTATATGAAAGTTGAAGATGAGGATGGTAATTTAGTTTATGAAACTGAAGAACTTGATCGTGAAAAATGTGATTACGAAGAAAAGTATTGTAGTCAAGATGCTTATCTTATAATAGAAGATTATTGTAAGGGTAACATATTAGTGTATGATATACCATTAGAAGAAGACTTTGATGTAGAAAAAATTAGATTTGAAGTTAAAGATGTTGGTTGTAGAATTGAAATTGTCACAGATATGTTCTATGATGATAAAAGATATGAAATTTATAAATCATTTGGGGATATGACATCGAAAGGTTACTATTACCATATAACAGCAGGAATTTAAAAAATGATAGAAACAGGAAAAATTATTAACGGAGATTGTATTGAGGTAATGAAAACTTTACCTGAAGGATCTGTGGATCTGATAGTTACATCTCCACCTTATGGGGTTGGTATTGACTATGATGTTCATGAAGATGACACGGAGTTCAACGAGTATGTTGAGTTTGCAAAGTCTTGGTTATCTGAGGCTTATCGACTATTAAAAGATGATGGAAGAATAGCTCTGAACATTCCTTACGAAATTAATCGTCAGAAAAAAGGTGGTCGTATTTTCTTTGTGTCAGAGATGTGGCAGATTATGAAAGAAATCGGTTTTGGTTTCTTTGGTATTGTGGATTTAGAAGAACAATCACCACATAGAAGTAAAACTACCGCTTGGGGATCTTGGATGAGCCCAAGTTCACCGTACATTTATAACCCAAAAGAATGTGTAATTTTGGCATACAAAAACAAACACATTAAAAAAATCAAAGGTCAACCACAATGGACTGGAGAATTAACTGAAATTGAAAATGAAGATGGTTCGAAAAGAAATAAAATGGTCTATGATGAGAATGATAAAAAAGAATTTATGGAACTTGTGTTTGGTCAGTGGAATTACTTTGCAGATACTAAATCACTCACCAAGGCAACTTTCTCGATGGACATACCAACTAAAGCGATCAAGATATTATCCTACAAGAACGATGTAGTTTTAGATCCGTTTGCAGGATCAGGAACTAGTTTAGTGGCGGCTGAGATATTAAACAGAAGATGGTTGGGAATAGAATTATCACCAAATTATTGTGATGTTGCTCGAGGAAGAGTCCAAGCTTTTGTTGATGAAAAAACAAAAGTAAAAATTGAAAGTGAGTGATATTTATATGATATGAAAAACTATTTAATCAACGAGAAACAACTTAAGAGAATTCTTGAACAAGTTGAGGATGAAGAAAACAAATCAGAAGATGATCAAACTAATGACGAAACTGTAAGTAGTGGTTTTTTTGACGACATCGTAAAAAAACCTTTGGACTCTAGTGATCCTTTGAAAATGTTTTTTGATTCCCTAAATTAATTCAATCAGGTCATCTTCTTTAATATTGTATTTTTTACAAGTATTAGAAGGTAATTCTAAGATCATATCACCTTCACCGGAAAAGTGTTCACAATCATCAGAGTAACATGGTTTACAATTATGATGTATCTTTGTTATTTTATTACCATTTATAAAAAGTATGTCTAAATGAATAATACAATCCTTCATCCAAAAAGAATGAGGTTCATTTTTCATTAAAAACAACATACCATCAAAAGTATCGTCGAATTTTTTATTCATCATACCTTGTTGAGTATCTTTATCAGTAAAAACAGTTTTTAAGTTAAAAAGATTATTATTTATTTTTGCCTTCATATTTATAAATATCTATGAAAAAGTTTAGAAAAAGTTCTGGTGTTATTTTAAAACATGGTGATGAAGTTTTACTTTGTAAACGATCACCAAAAGAAACTTTGCCAAATATTTGGTCTATACCCGGTGGTGGAATAGAAAATGGTGAAACACCAGGTCAGGCGGCTATCAGAGAATTCCATGAGGAAACAAATATTGAAATAGGGACAGATTTGGATCTTGTTGGTATGATTGATAACTTCAATGACGACGGTACTAAAAGAGGTATGATGTTTGTTTTTTTACAAAACATTAAAGAAAAAAAAGATCCTGAACTTTCTAAAGCATCACATGGACATGAACATACGTCTTGTAAATATTTCAAATCAGAAGATATTCCTGAACAGAAAGGAAATGAACAACTTTACAAAATTTTAAAAAAAGTTTTAAAATAGGAGATTAAAACAAAAATTTTTATTATATTTGTAGAAATAATTACAGATGATAAAGACAACCCTAAACCATAACATCAAAATAATGAATGAAAAATTCGGAACTTTGCTTTCTGAATCATTCGTAGACCCAATCCAATTCAAGATCTTTCTGAAGATGGTAGACGGAGCTTTGAACTTAGGTGAGGATTTATCTTACTTTGATGGTAACACTTTTTTGGTACATATTCCAAACAAGATACTTAAAGAATCTGTTATTTTAACAAACGCAACTGAGATTAGTTTGGTAGAACAAGTTAGAAACAAAATTGAAAGTTTAGTATGATGAAGTCATTTGTGGTTTTTTTATTAAGTAACATTTTATTAACTTCTTGTATTAAAGAAGATATTAAACCTCAACAACCTTTAGGTCCTCAACCTATAATTACTGACACTATATTAGTTGATTCTACACTAACATTGGCCGGACAAACTTGGGTAATCAAAAAAGTTTTGAATACTGATTTTGATGATGACTTAAGATCTGACACTTTAATTTTTATTGATGTTGATGACTATACTTTTAACGGGTATCCATCTAAATATAGATTAACAACAACATCAACTACATACAATTTAACATTATATGATACACCTTGGGGTAGCATTAGTGGAAATTTAATAAACTATAATATTGTTTCAGGTACAATAGAAAACAAACCTTTCAATGATATACTCGGTATATACGGAGAGACAAAAATATGGATGTATAGATTATAGTTTCCTTGTTTTATAAAAATAAGGTGGTGGAGAAGCTGGCATTCAATGTCGGCCCTGAAATAAAAGGTGGGATTAACTCACCTTTTTTTATTTTTCATATATTTATATAATAAAAAATTCGATATGAAAAATAAATTTATTTTAACAGAAGAAGAATCTAAAAGAATTCTTTCTTTACACAAACAAAAAATTCAAGAAGAAAGAAATCAATTTAATGAACAAGAAGAAGATCTTGATGAGGGGGATAAAGGACAATCGACTGGTAGAGTTGCCGCAGGTGGTGGTATTGGTGCAACAGCAGGTGCAATTATAGGATGTATTGCTGCCGCAATCCCAACAGGGGGATTAGCTTGTGCTGGTGGTGCCGCGTTAGGTGCGTCAATTGGTACTGCTGTAGGTGGTTTTGGTGGATGGCTTACAACTGGGGGTGGTTACTACGATAAAGTATTAAACGCACTAAAATGGTGTAATGCACATCGTGGAAAAATTGGTACCCCTGTAAATAGTGATAGTGTAATTAGGGATATTGCTGATGACATTGCTGGTGCGGTTGAAGGATTTGCTAGAACTGATGAAACTATGATAGCCAGATCTTTAAGAAAATTAAAAAGTATTCCTGATTTATGTCGTTTAAATGACATTTACAGAAAAAGAAACACAGAGAGTTTATTAAATGCTATTGATGGTGACATCGATCAAGATGGTGAATGGCGTGATTATGTTTGGAGACCAATAGAAGAACTTTTTGAATATAGTAAGAAAAAATCTAATGAAGCATTGAAAGAAAATGCCAAAAAATGTGGTTGGGGTTCTGACTTAGATGGGTATAAAAATTCAGGATGGCAGTGTCCTAAAGGGGGAAAAAAACCAAACCCAACCCCTAACCCAAACCCAACCCCTAACCCAACCCCTAACCCAATACCAAACCCAAGAAGAAAAAGATACTACTTCAATTATCAAGATGCGGTAAACGCATTGAATAGAAAAGGATGTCCTACTGGTGCTGGTGGTGAAGAGGGTAAAAAAGATGATGGATTTGCCGATGATTGGAGAGTACCGCAACCTGATCAAAAAGTTGATCCTATAGTTTCATCTGACGATTTTTCAAATTGGTCTAAATAAAAAAAAACAAATAATTATGAGCAAGATTAAATTAACAGAAAGTCAATACAACAAATTAAAAAATAATATTGTTGAATCCGCATTAATTACTGAGGCATCTAATACGAGAGAAGAAGTAATAACAATACAAAAAGCATTAAACAAATGTTTTAAAGCTGGTTTAGCTGAAGATGGAATTTGTGGAAAAAATACAAAATCCGCAATTGAAAGATATATAGGTATTCCGGTGTTTGAAGTTTAAGTTTAAAATTCTTAAATTATACAAAAGGGAGTTTAACTCCCTTTTTTTATGCAATTTTTTTCATATCTTTACACTATGGAAAAAGTATTATATATCGTTAGAGGAATACCGGGTAGTGGTAAATCAACATTTGCAAAAAGATTGGTAGGTGAAGATTTTTTAGTTTGTGAAGCGGACAAATACTTTATTAATCAAGAAAATGGTAAATACGAATTTGATATTTCTAAAATAAAAGATGCACATAAATGGTGTCAAAATATAGTAGAAAATTACATGAGAGATAGTATGATTAACGATCAGTATTATCCTGAAATTGCGGTATCAAATACCTTTACTCAAGAATGGGAGATGGAGCCTTACCTTGAGTTAGCGAAAACCTATGGATATAAAGTATTTTCAATTGTAGTTGAAAACAGACACGGGGGAATAAATCAACATGGAGTTCCTGAAGACAAATTAGAACAAATGAAAAACCGTTTTGAAATAAAATTATGACAAAATTTGATAAATTACTAACATCTGGTATTGTTTGGATTACATCTGACACGCACTACCACCATAAAAATATCTGTCGAGGTGTTACCAATTGGAGAACACAAGATGGTAAAATTCCTATTGACCAAACAAGGAATTTTAAAGATTTGGATGAGATGGATTCGGTTATTATTAACAATATCAATCAAAAAGTTGGACCAAATGATACTTTAATTCATTTAGGTGATGTTGCTTTTGGTGGATTTGAAAAAATAGGTGAGTTTTTAGATCGTCTTGTTTGTAAAAATGTCCATCTTGTTTTAGGTAATCACGATCAACACATAACAAAGAATAGAGAAAATATAAGAGACAGGTTTTTATCTGTTTCTAACTATTTGGAAGTAAGTATAGATGATGTTAATTTTGTTTTATGTCACTATCCATATGCTAGTTGGAATAAGTTGGGTAAAGGATCAATTCATCTTCACGGACACATTCATTTCTCGGCTAAAGATAAATGGGGTAAAGGAAAACGATTGGATGTTGGTATGGATGGTAATGGATATTTTCCATATAAAATTACTGAGATAGTTCATATGATGGACCGTCGTCAGATTAGATCTGAAATGGATTTGGATCACCACCTTGATGATTTAGTTGGAGTTGTGGGATAAACCATGACTCCAATATATTTATTATTATGAGAAGTATTATTATCACTGAAAACCAATTTAGATTTATAACTGAAGCTTTGGGGGTTCCTGATAACATTTTGGATGCTGCTAATATGTTATATGATATTGTTGAAAAAGACATCAAATCAATAAATAGTATCGAAGATGAATATGAATTTGATGGTGATATCGAATTTGAATTAGGTGGTAAACATAAGGTAATGATTGACTCATATGAATTAAAAGTTAATATAGAAACTATTGATGGAGAAGAAGGTGTCTTAGACATTATCTCAATGGGAATGGCGGGAGGTTTTGGATTTAATAGAGATGTCTATATGAAAGAAACTGAACCATCAACAACTTTAGAATTAACAATAACATTTGCTGTTGGTGAAAATTGGGAACCTGAAGGGTTAATTAGAAAAATGGAGGAAGAAAGGGACGAACACGTCGCATCATTGGCTCATGAGATTAAACACAAATACGACAAACAATCAAAAAAGTTTGGTTTAATTGGTCCTGATGCTACTTACCAAGCAACGCAAAGAAGAGGTCATTTTGGAATACCTGCGATTGATAGAGTTTTCTTCAGGTTTATGTATTATATCCACGGTATTGAAAACCTTGTAAGACCTGTTGAGGTTGCATCTTCAATGAAATCAAAAAATATTACAAAATCAAAGTTCTTAGATTTTTTACAAACCAATAGAGTGTTCAAAGAATTAGTCGAAATTAAGAATTTCACATTTGAAGATTTCATTAACCAATTAAAAGAAAATGAGGATAGATTAGATGCTCTTCTAAACCACATAGGAGAAGACCCATCTAATATGAATATTGACCAAAAGATTGACAGAGTGTTGGAAGTTGCTTATATTGATTTAGTGAATAACAGAATGGAAATGTTTGTTCGAATGACGGAACATCATATGGATGATATGATAAAATTCGGATCACAACTTGGACTTTTACCATCAAATTTAAAAGATAAGGTTAAACAGTTAGAAAAAACAGACGAGATTAGACGAAAGTTTTTATCTCAAACTATGAAATATGAAAAAAACCCAACCAAATTTTTTAAAGATGAAATTGAAAACTTCCAATACGTTGCAAATAAAATGTTAAAGAAGATATCAAAACTATACGCCATGGCAAAAGACGACGAACAAGTAAGTGAATCAATTCTAAATTGGGATCTTCACCAACAAATTATGGAAAAAAAGTATGGTAAAAGAAAAATCGAAACAAAATACAAAAATTGGAATTTTAAATAAAATAATAGTTTTAATATCACTTATATCTTTATCTTTTATTTTAACCACCCCTGAATATAAAGGTTTAGCAACTTACTACGGTCAACATTGGACAGGGAGATTGACCTCATCAGGTGAGAGGTTTCATGCGGATAGCCTAACCGCAGCTCACAAGTACTTCAAATTTGGGACCGTACTTAAAGTTGTGAATCATCATAACGATTCGGTTTGTTATGTTAAAGTTAATGACCGACTACCCAAAAGTTCTAAATTCATAATTGATCTTAGTTATGGAACCGCGAAAAAACTTAATTTTCTAAAACGAGGAGTTATAAATGTAACCCTGATTCCCGTAGATACGGTAGATATAATAAAATCCTCAAAATAATTTCCTATATCTAATTTTATTTCTTATCTTTGTTCCATGTGGACAACTAAAGAAACTAAAAGAGAGTATTGTGGATTTGAAATCGTCAAGTATGAGGGTTCCAAAATGAAAGATACTTTTAGAAAAAAAGACCCACGAACATTTCAAAGTGGAGATAGTAAGTTCACCAAATGGCATTCCTACGAAGTAACCATTGATGGTGTTAAATATGATTTTGACAAGTTGAAAGATGTTAAAGAATTTATTGATTCGAAGTTGAAATGAAAAAACCTTGTAAAGAATGCCCACACTTTATAAAAAATCGTCATAATGATATGATTGTTGATTTCGGTCGTAGGACTGGAAAAAGACACAATTGTCATATGACAGAAGGGGTAAAAGATTTGTGGAATGTTAAAAACGAAAAATTAGAATGTTATGGGTCAAAGAGAGATAATTTACGGAGTGTGTGATAAGACAGGAAGTTGTGATTCCTATTTTGGATTCTTCAAAACAAAAGAAGACGCCGAGCACGAAGTACAAGTTCAAGCTGGTAGACTCAAAGAAGACTTGGGTTGGTTGGATATACAAATACAATCTGATAGAGCCATAATGAATGGTAAATTGATGGTAGTAATTCATTCATATGTTCTTCGATGATTAAAAGATATTTGATTGTTTTCTTATCGGCACTTATACTAGAGATTGGAAGTACATTCTACATTACTGTAGTTGCGGATAAGAACTATCTTGGAATGTTATTTTTTGCATTTATCGGACCATTTTTATCATTACCTTTCGTGGGATTTATGGTTGAGTCAAAAACTTGGAAGGAGAGATTGAAATTAGCTTTATGTTCGGGGCTTGGATATTTGTTCGGGTCCGTTGTTGTGATAATATTTTTAGAGTTAACTAAATGAAAATAATAGAAACTAAATTCGGAACCTATATGGAAAGAGAAAATGATCCTACAAAATTGACTGGTGATAAGATCAAGGTTTTTGTAGAAAGATTGAAAAAAATTGGAATCGAGGTAAAACTTAAGGGTAACTACCCATGGGTTTATATTGATGAAATCTGTGGTATCAAAGTAAAAGAGAGATTTGAAGGAAATCATGGGTTTACTTTGATATTTCTACCTCCTAGACTTGATAGTCCTGTTTCTGAATTTACGGACATTACCGAGATCTTCAAACTTATACGAAAGTATAGTAGAAAGGCTTTGTTAATTCAGATGATGAAAGACGATGAAAAAGATGGGATGTATGATGTTGAATGAGTTAAGGGTGGGTAGTATTGTAACCCACCCACTTTTTGGAACACCTACTAATGTTAAGGCGATTGCGTTTAACGGACTTTATATTGGAACCAAAGATGGTTTACCTCTTCACATCGATGACTTCAAACCGGTTGAAATAACTGATGAGGTTTTGGAGTTACTTCATTTTGTTAAGATGAAAGATACTGCAGTCGGTATTGGTGAGTTTGATTGGTGGGAAACAGATGATATATCACTCACACACATACATAAAGGTTTATATGGTATTGAGGGGTTAAGTGGTATTAAACCGATAAAATATGTTCACGAATTACAAAATGCATATTTTGTGATAACAGGAAAAGAATTGAATACAGAAAAAATATTATATTTGTAAAAAATGGAAAAAGCAAGAATTTATTTAGATGATGTCAGAACTCCTGTGAGTCCTAATAATGAGCGGGTTGAAGGAATCCCTGAATGGACAGTAGTTCGTTCTTATGACGAGTTTGTGAGTAAAGTAACCGAGATTGGTTTAGAAAATATTGAACTAATTTCTTTGGACCACGACTTAGGTGATAGTGCAATGAAAGAGTGGTTACACGGTGTTGTAAAAAACTATGAAATCAACTACGATAACATAACCGAAAAGACTGGTATGGATTGTACCAAGTGGTTGGTTAATCAGTGGATGGACGGAAAACCTGTTGTTAGAGTTGTTGTTCACTCAGCAAATGCTGTTGGTGCCGCTAATATGATGGGATATATTAACAATTATCGACACATCAACAGATTACCACAAAATTGTGATAGAATATTTTGGGAACACACAGTATAAAAAAATAGTTATGGAATTAGAAAAATTTGAACAAGCAAAAAAAATTAAAGAAAACCTTGATAGATTGGAAAGACAGAAGTATAAATTAGAATATGCGCTTAAATCTTGTGGTTTGAGTGTCACGATTGGATTTACACATCCAGGGGGGTTCAACAGAAAAGATGAGGTTAGTGTTTATAACAAAGATGCAATTAAAGAACTGATATCTAAAGAACTTGAAAGGTTGAATGGTGAAATAGAATTAGTTAAAGAAGAATTTGAAAAAGTATAAAAAATGGAAAATTTAAATAGTGTATGTTATGTTGGTGTAATCGGTGAGATACGACCAATAGAAGGGGCAGATAACATAGAACTTGCAATGGTTGGTGGTTGGCAAGCAATCACCAAGAAAGGTGAATACGAAGTAGGTAATAAGGTTGTTGTTGCAACTACCGATGCGGTAATCCCTGTTGAGTTATCTGACTTGATGGTAGTGACTGGATACTTGAGAAAAGGTCAAAGAGTTAGAACTGTGAAACTTCGTGGAGTTTACTCTGAGTGTTTGTTAATACCATTCAAATACTTAGCACCGAAATCTTTGGAGAACAATGTAAGTGAAGGTCACGACATGATGAATATCTTGGGTATTACTAAATACGAACCACCAGTTAAGATGGTTGAGATGAGTGTTGGAGGTAGAAAATTCAAATACCACCAAAACCCTAACTTCCACGTTTACTACAAGTTCCCTAACTTGAAGAATGTACCAGATCTTTTTACTGAGGAGGATAAAGTTTCAATCACTCGTAAACTTCACGGAACCAATGCTCGTTATGGTATTGTAAGAAAGAAAAAACTTTCAATCTTGGATCGTATCAAAAAATTCTTTGGAAACAAATGGGTTGAGTTTGATTACGTTTATGGATCTCACAATGTTGAAAAAGGATCCACCTCTCAAGGGTTCTATTCAACTGATGTATGGAGAACTGTGGCGGAGGAATACAATATCCAAGAAAAGTTGTGGAACTACGTTAAAAAATACTACACTCCTGAAAGATTAGGTAGTGGTATCGTAATCTATGGTGAAATTTATGGACACGGAATTCAAAAGAACTACGACTATGGTTTAAGTGATATTCGTTTTGCTGGTTTTGATATTGAAGTTAACGGTACTTACAAACCATTCTTTACTGAGAGAGGTGTATTTGACGAATTGGATTTACCAAAAGTAGATTTATTATACACTGGTCCCTGGAATAAAGAGACTCAAGATATGTTTGTATTCGGTAATTTCATAGAAGGTACTAAAGTTCCTCATGAAGGTATTGTAGTTAAATGTTTGAGTGGTGTACGTAACAAAGTTGCGAAGGTAATCAATCCTGACTACTTGATCTACGGAGAAAAAAATAATGTTGGTGACTCCCATTGATGGAGTCACCTTTTTTTATTATCATTTAAAAAAGAAAAATTATGGCAACATTTTGGACAGAAGCAGAAGTAGAATTAGATGTAAATGATATCTACGAAAATTTATCAGATCGTGAAATTTTAAAGTTAGTTGATTTACTTGTTGAAGAAGGTGTAGTAATATCAACAAACACAAGTAAAAATGAAAGTATGAGTTTTTTAGATGAGGAGTGGAAAAATACACTTTTGACTCTAATGAATAACAGACACAGACTTTCAAATGAAGATGAAGAAACAATCAAAACAATTGCAAATAAATTATAATGGCAAAAGACAACGACCTGATCTATGGGGTTTACGATAGAACAAGAGGAGTGGGTGGTTGTGATGACTACTTTGGGTACTTCAAAAAAGAATCAGACGCGAGAACAGAAATGAAAGCTCAATTTGAACACTTAAAAACAAAAAACCCAAAAGAAACTCTGAAACTCCATAAAGACAGAGTTGTAAAAATGAAAGATAAAACAGAAGAAATTTTAATAATTATACACCCAATTTTAGTAAGATGAGAGAGGACCAAATTGAAGACTATATTGCTGAATTAAACATGATTGAAAGACTCGAAAATATAAAAATGTCAGATGAAAACGTGTATACCACATTAAGTAATCATAAAGAAGATAAACCTGTAAGTAATTCACCAACCTGTTGGGGGACATTACAAGATGAGGAGTTTGTTCCGGCATTTACATCAGTTCCAAAAGTACCATCAGGTATTTACGAAGTTGTATGGAACAGACAACTAAACCAACACACATTAAAGAAACAACCATTCAAGACCGATGAGTTGTATCAATTACCTTCATACGAGATTACAGATATCTTAAAAGACATTCAAAACTTTTGGGATCGTAGAGACAAGTATAAAGAATATAACTTTGTTCACAAACGAGGTATTCTAATGTACGGTGAACCAGGTTGTGGTAAGTCAGGTATTATCCAATTAATTTCAAAACAATTAATTGATAATGACGGTATTATTATCAACATTAAAGACCAAGACGATGTTGATTACTTTATGGACTTTATTGCAACATTCAGAAAGATTGAACCTAACCGACCATTGATTGTATTGTTAGAGGATATTGACTCAATCGCCGGTGAGAATAGCCACTCAACAAGTAGATTGTTAAACATCTTAGATGGTGTAAAACAAATTGAAGATGTTGTTTACATCGCTACTACTAACTATCCTGAGAAATTACAGGATCGTATTACAAACAGACCATCTCGTTTTGATAGAAGATATAAAGTTGAACTTCCAAATGACGATATTCGCGAAGCGTACATTCGTCACAAGTTGACAGAAGAAGATATCAAAGGTATTGATGTTCAAGAGTGGGTAAAAAGAACCGAAGGAATGTCCCTTTCACACTTGAAAGAAGTCGTAATTTCAACTATTGTTATGGGAAGAGAATTTGAGGAAGTGATGGATAACCTTGAAGGATTGAAAAAAGCACCATCAATAAAAGGTTCAGGAAAAGTAGGATTTGGAAGATGAAAAAAGGAATTTATTACGTACCGTTATTTTTAATTTTATTATTTGTAATGGTAGGAACATTTTATGTGAGTGATTATTTAGGGTTTGCAATGTCGTCACTAGCATTGTTATTATTAGGTGAAGTTTATTATTTAAGATTTTTAAAATGATTATAGAGCACGAAGGAAATATTTATGAAACGGTAATAAGTAAACCAATAAACGAGGGTGATTATTACTACGACTGTATGGTTAATGAAGTTAAACAGTGTAAATCATTTATTTGCTTCGATCCTTGGTCATTAAAATTGGAATTAAAAAAAAATGAAAATGAAGAAGTTTAGTTTAATTATTGGATTGTTATTACTATCAAGTTGCAAGACATCAAAGAGTCACTGTGATGCATATTCGTCATATGAGATAAAAGTAGAACACTGTCATATTGATGAAGAAAGTTATTGTTACTATACAGTTGACACAATTCTCTTGACCAAGTAAAAAAGATTGATTATACTTCCAAAACAAAAAAGAAAACATGACAATTAAACAGGCACTTAAACAGAAAAACAAACTGGTTAAAAACATTGCTGAGAACACAAAGTTGATGCAACAACACAACTCAGTTGAGGTTGGTAACCAAAGACCATACAGCACGGTAGCGTTGTACAATCAGATCCAAAAAGATACCAAAGAATTGGCGTCTTTGAAGGCAAAAATCCACATCGCAAATGCAGAGGTGATGGAAGACATCTTTTGGATGTCAGAAATGAAATCAACAATTGCAGCCCTAAAAAAAATGGACTGTACTGAAGGAAGGTCAAATCGTGATCGTTTCCGAATGGAAAGTGAAGTGGTTTTAACTTCTGAAATCTCTTTGGTTAGTAGAAACCAAGAGGTAAAAATGTTGGAAGCAAAAATTGAAGAAATCCAAGACAAATTGGACACCTTCAACGCAACCACAGAAATTTAATATGGTTTGTGGATAGGGTTAGAAAGTGATGGTTGTTCTACAATTAGTATCCGACTGGATGGATAATTGATAAAGGTAACGAACTGACTCAAGCTGACATCTCAAATACTCAAAAGTCATTTGATTAAAACTTAAAACTCTCTTTTTAACCTATTTTTGACTCTTGAAACAAATCATATGAACCCCCATCCTTGTGGTGGGGGTTTTTTAAAAGACCCCATCCTTAGTGGTGGGCTTTTAGGACCGTTATCCGTTAGGGTAACAACCAAAGGGGGAATTCGCTACTCCCCCTTTTCTATTTAATATAAATCCTTATTATTTTGATATGTGGGGAATTTTATTTATATTTGTGGTAATGCTGTTGGCAGTTGTTAAAAAAAACCAAAAACTTAAACGATGAAGATCTTGTTCTTAGATAATGATGGTGTAATCTGCCTCTCAAATAATTGGGGTGGACGAGCGACTAAATGGGCAAATTTTCATAAAGATAATCGTGATGTTGAATTTGAAAATCGACCTGTTCATACACGATTTGATAACTTTGATGAAAAAGCCATTAAGGTATTAAATGAAATTCTAGAAGAAACAGGGGCTGAGATTGTTGTTAGTTCTGATTGGAGATTACACGCAACATTAGAGGAACTTGGTGATTACTACGAAAGTCAAGGAATAATCAAACGACCAATTGCTGTAACCGGCATATTTAAAGACCTATTTCCAAAAGAGTGGAATGCATTTAGATTTCGCGCTGAGTTGGAACTAGAGAGAAGTATGGAGATCGGACATTGGTTGGAGAATCATCCCGAAGTTACACATTGGGTTGCGATTGATGACCTTGATATGAGTGTTGAGTTTTTATCTAAATATTTTTCAGGTAAAGAGGATAAAAACCCTGGTCTAACTAATTTTGTTTTAACACCACGATCAAGAGAGGGTATTAAACAATCAGGTATTAAAGAAAAAATTCTAAAATTTTTAAAAGATGACTAAAGAAGAAATGAATGAGTTTTTAGAATCAATAGGTGGACTCGAAAACGGATTTCGTTCAGACAGAGGTCCAATCAAAGATTCAGGATTTTTTAGTGTTGGATCTGGCTGGTATCCACTAATTAAGGATCTGATTACTGATCTTATTGAATTGGGGTGGGATAAACAAACTTGTCAAGTAAAAGAAAAATTTGGTGGACTTAGATTTTATATCAATGGTGCATCAACTGAAGTTCATAAAAGAATAAGTGATGCTGAAAATCTAAGTTATGAAACTTGTGAAACCTGTGGAGAAAAAGGAGAATTAAGAACAAATATTGGTTGGCATACAACATTATGTAATAAACACTATGAAGAACATAAGACAAATATTCAAAAATAATAGAACACTTATGGATCATCCTGAAGTTCAGGAATTGATTGATTATTGTGTTGAGTTGGAGGGTCAAGTGGTTGAAAAGAAAATTGATGATACTTATAGTAAAGAAGAGATTTATCTTCAGATGCTTAAGGACATCTATGATAGTTGTGATAAAACTTTAACTGACGATCAACTGTCAGAAAGGTTTAAGGAGACACCAAGAGTGGACTTCAAGCAAGCTGTAATAAATCTAAAAAAGTATATGGGAGCCGTATCACAAATGTACGGGTTTATGTTATGAGTGAAAATGCAAAACAAAGAGTTAAATTAATTATGGTTGAAGAAAAACCATATGTCGTGTCTTTAGACAAAGTAGAAATTGGTGATAAAGTTATTGTTACGGTAAATGGTCAATATCCATCGATTGTAGAATGTGAAAACCAAACTGTTCTTACATTATTAACCGATTCTAAATTATCATTAACGAAGGCATTTAAAATCTTTATGGAACCTGAGAACATCAAATTCCAACCAGACCAAATTGAAAAAATATTAGAAAATGATGGTTTGATGGAAGTTGAGTTTGATAATGGGGTATATAAGTATAGTCTATGATGAGTATTATAGAAACGTACATTCACAGTATAGGACTAATTTTAACAGTAGTTCTTTTAGGTGGGTACATAACTTATAGATATTTAAAGAGAAAAAAGTAATGGCATATATAGAACACAATTTTTTTCCTGTTAAAGTTTATGTTCGTAATGAATATATGTATCAAAATCAAAAAGGTCACGGTGAATTTACACCGGCAGTTGTTTTATCTGTAAGGTGTATGCCAGGTCAAGCCGCTCTCTTCCAAGTTTTACTTGATAATGGAGTGGTTAGAGATAAACTACCATGTCATGCTTTATTAACAAAACCAGAGTCACCTCAGAATGATTTACCGTTGCATTATTTACAAATATGGAATTGTTTTTCTTATAACTTCACCCTATTCCAAATAGGTTATTTACCTGACGCACCCGTTGAGGTTTATATGAAGGATAAGAAGTGGTATTCAGGAAAGTATTTTGCAACAATTAATTGGGGTGCTAATGATATGAATACAGATCTTTCATTGGCTGAGGATCCAATGGAACATAAAGCTCATCATATTATTTTCTTAGACAATGGACAAATCGCTTTACAACCTAATAATAGAGTTAAATGGTCTGAGGCTAGTTTCGTAACAAAACCATTCCCCGAAAAACCTGATTATCTTGTTAATGATGGTTATTATAATGTTGAGGTTGAAGAAAAATGGAGAACTGAAGATAGTGAAAGAATGTTTTACGATAATGAGTAATAACACCTTTCTCTACGGCATAACCGCCATAATACACAAATTCATTTTTTATGAGAACTTTAGATTTACATGGAGTTAAACACGCAGACGTACCCAAATTAATGGATCAATTTATTTGGGAACAGATGAATAAAAAGTCGAGGGAAGTTGAGATCATCACAGGTATAAGTCAAGCGATGAAACAAGTAGTAATAAAGAACCTCAAAGATTATGACTTCATCTATAATGAAGCGTGGAACAACCCCGGTAAGTTAATTGTAAGTTTAGTTTAATGAAAAAAAAGTGTGATCCCCCGGTTGAATAAGTCGGGGGTTTTTTGTATCTTTGCTCTATGTTAGAAGTAGAAGGTAAAACATTTCATAAGTTTGTAGAGATAAAGAACTATAGAACTAGTTTATATCTTAACTATTGCGATATAAATCAAAAAGATAGAAATGTTTTAGGTTTGTATGTTATAACAAAAAAGAAAGATATGTTCTTTTCTGATGTTCAGATCTACACTGAAGATGCCTTTGTTGAGCATTTCGGAAATCCATTTGCGTCAGTACATTTTGATAGAGAAAGATTGTTTATTGAAGAAGGTGATGATAAAATATCAATTAAATACCAAGTTCAAATAAAAGATAGAAAAGTGGGTGGTAGGTTCTTCACAGAAAGAAAGAATACACACTATCTCACATTCAATTTCAAAAAGAAAATGTTTTACTCAGGAACATTTTCAACCAAAAAGAAAAAAGTTATCGGAAAAAGTATGAAAGTTAACCCAACATACTTTGCAATCGAAACTTTCTTAAGAAACATTAGAATTGATAATAGTGTCGCTGTGGACCAGTATCTTTATTTTTTCTTGGAAAAGATTTGGGATAGAATGGGAATTGAAAACCCACAAAATTTTCAGTGGGACTGTATGAGATCTTTTTACAGTCTGACTTATTATTTGGTTAATGACATCAAAATCCCAAACGAATGGAAAAAATTTACTGGAATATTCTTTTCTAAAAAAGAATTACAAAAAACCAATATGAATTTGGTCGATGCCGCAATGGACAAACTAAAACTCAAAGGATCTAAAGTTAAACAGATTTTTAATGAAATGCCTTGGGTTGATTTTGATAGATTGTATATGACCTATAATTTATTGGGTATTGATAGATTTAACAAAATTGAAAACAAAGTTTTTGATGAACACTATAGTAAAGACGAATATAGCGTGAAGAGTTTGGAGATGAATAAAATGGGAAGGTATTATGAATGTTTCTACACAGATAAGTACAATTACCCAAACTATTATACCAGTAGAGTATTAATTCCTTTAACACCAAAAGAAAAAGATAGAATTTTAGATTTGATGCCATATTTTGATGGGTATAAATGGAGCACACTACTTGACCACTTAGATATGAAACGAGAGTTATTAAATTTAGGTGAGGATGTGAGACTAAAATTCACAAACATGAGTAGTTTTAATTTAGAACACGAGGAGTTTAGTCGTCTTTTACTATCATACAGAAAAGGTGAGATTGAAAGATTTTATGGTGATGTTGATAGTTTAGAAACACCTATCGAACATCAAGGTGAGACATATTATCCAGTACTTCTTCGTAAAACATCAGACTACGAAAAAGAATCACAACATCAACGAAATTGTGTTAGAACTTATGCAGAAAGAGCCGATTGTTTAATATTCTCAATTCGTAAAGGATCCAAAGATGGTGATGAAAGAATTACTGTTGAATACCAATACAGAAAAAATGAGATACTAAATGTCCAAGAAAGAGCAAAGTTTAATGCACTACCTTCGGATGAGTTTTCACAAGTTGCTAAAATTCAACTTGCGAACATCAACCTTATGTATAAACTAGGAACCCTCAAGTTACCAAAGTTGGTCAAAACATATCGTAGTGGTAAAGTTATTGAACAAGAATCAACATTTAGAAGTTTAGAGCACGAAGGAACCAAAGTGATTGCGATGACACCTCGATGGGATGTGTCTACACCTGAATTACAAACTTGGCAAAATGAACTTTTGGATTATAATGAAATACCTGTTGAAGACTTCAACGAGTGGCTTGATCAATTACCGTAAAAATATTATATTTGTAAAATGGAAGACAAACAGTACGAGTTACTAAACGAAATGGTCGTTAAAATTAACGAGGCAAGAACATATAATAGAATAACAGGTTTTATTACTCTTATTTGGTTATTTGAATTTTTTTATACTTTTTTTTGGACCAAAAATTTTGATGCAATGTATTGGTTTATTTGGGTTGTTTGTGTTGTCGGATGGGTACACATGAATAAAAAATATAAAGTTGCCATGGAGGAATATGAAGAATTAAGAAAAGACTATAACACAAGATATGAAGATGAAGACAATTAAAATTTTACTATTAACCTTTTTACTATTTTCCTGTGGTGGGAAAAAATATAAATACGAAATCAAAGGAAAAGTTTATGTACCAACATCGGGACTTAACCCAATGCATGATGCAATTTGGTATACTGACACAATAAATTTTGATGGAGATACGATATATTATTTCAACAGTGACGGATCAGAAGTTAGAATCCACCCACCATTTATTTTAATTGATCACACATTAGACAAATGAAAACATATAAACAACTACCCATCCCTGAAGACTCTGCTTGGAGTAGAAACACTTTATATGGTAAATTAAATTGGAGAATAAGATATTTTCTTGAAGGTGTAAAAAACATCATCAGATGGATACCAACTATCTACCACGATAGAGATTGGGATGGGGTATACATTCTAAAAATCTTACAGAAAAAAATAGAGTTCCAAAGAAAAGAACTTGTAAATGCCAATAGACATACAGAGGTTGAAAGAGACAATCGTTATATGACTTTGGCTCTTAACTTACTTGAAAGAGTTAAGGAAGAACATTATTCATTAGAGTGTATGGATTATTGGGATAATACTATAAGTTTTGAGGACGTATCAGATAACCCAAACTTAAAATCTATTGAGATTGAAACAACTGCGGAAAGATTTGACGAGTACTTAAACAAATATCCTTCTTCAGTTCGTGCTATTATTAAAGAACACGGTGAACAAGATGATAAAAAGCGTTTATGTTTATTGGTATCTTACTATAATCATAATAAAGCAAATAAACTTCTTTTCCGAGTTTTAGAGGAAAAATTGGCCCAATGGTGGGATTAAAAAATAAAATTATGCAAGACAAAAGAATCATACACGGACAATTGATGAATGAACATCGAAAATTGGCAAACGAGATTGCCGACATAAAGGCAAACAGTTACGAATTAAATGAGGAAGAAAAAAGAAAGGTTGCCGATCTACAAAGACGACAAATGATCATAATGAAACAACTTGAAAATTTGTTTAAATAGTATGAGAGTAGTTGTTACAGGAGGAGCGGGTTTTATTGGTTCGTCATTTATTAATTACTTATTGGATAATTTTGAATGTGATGTTCTTTGTATTGATAAATTAACATACGCTGGAAGTAAGAATAATATTAAACACAATGTGAAATTATTACAAAAAGATATTTGTGATGTAACTGCAGATGAACTAGGTGAGTTTGATTATATTGTTCATTTTGCGGCAGAGTCACACGTTGACAACTCAATCAGTAATGGATTACCTTTCGTGAAAACAAACGTAGAAGGAACATTTAACTTATTAGAGATCTCAAGAAAAAACAAAAACCTTAAGAAATTTATCCACATTTCAACAGATGAAGTTTATGGTGATATGGATGAACATTTTTCCATAAACCATATTGCAAAAGAAGAAGATTATCTTAAACCAAGTTCATATTATTCAGCAACAAAGGCGGCATCTGACATGTTGGTATTATCGGCTAATAGAACTTACGGGCTCCCTTACTTGATCACAAGAACTTGTAATAACTTTGGTGAACATCAATTTGAAGAAAAGTTTTTACCAACAATTGCAAGATCAATCAAAGAAGAAAAACCAATACCGGTATATGGGGATGGAAAACAAGTGAGAGAGTGGATGTATGTTTATGATAATGTTAAAGTTATTTGTGATTTCATGTTTGATGATACTGTTATAAACCAAATAATGAATATTGGAACAGGATTTAGAGTAACAAATTTAGATATAATTAATAAAATTGCATCAATCCTAAACAAAGAAGTTCAAATAAATCACGTTGAAGATAGATTAGGTCATGACAGAAAGTATGGACTATTCTCAAAAAAGATGATGTCGTTTTATCAAAACAAAGAAGAGACAATCGAGTTTAAAAACCTTTATGATTATTTAGAAGAACAATATGGAAAATAGAAGTAGACACTACGGAGACGTGGGAAAATGGATTGAAAAAGTAATTGACTCTTGTAAGACTGTTGATCAAGTTATAACAACAAGAAAATTAATTAGAAACTTTGATAAACAAATACAAAATAAACATATCGACGCTTACTGGCATACATACTATTATGAGTTAATACAACCACTTGAGTATTACCTTCAAAATAAAGGCGACGAAATCTTTAATGAAAAACTCAAATCATGACAGGATACCTAACACAAACACTTGGAGAATGGATGGTTAAAGATCAGAATGATGATAAACTCTATCCATTATGTGAAGAAACAAAAAAATGGTTACTCAAAGAAAGTACAAAAAAATTCTTGAAAGAAGATTTAGAAGTGGTTTTTGATTTTATTATCAAAGGAGAATATTGTGAAACCAAAGAACAGATGACCAAAAATTATTTTGCAAAAATTAAACGAGTAGAACACGACAGCCTATAAAGTTATGAGTGAATTTGGTATTAAGGTATCTGGATGTTTGGGTGATATTATAAATGTCACACCTTTAATAAAATATATAAGTAGATGTCACAATGTTAAGTTACACTTAGAGACAAATTTACCTAATCTTTTTATAAATAATCCATATATAAAAAAAGTTTATGATACTAATTCTGGTGAAATAATTCCTGAAAACGTTTTAATTTACGACTGCAATATCCACCAAAATAACGGGATTCAAAAACAAATAAGAAAAATGTCAATGTTCGATTATTTTTCAACTTCATTAGGATTTCAAGTTCTACCTGAAGAAAGAACATTAGAGTTTTATCCTGATCCTTTAGATTTTGAATTACCAAGTGGAAAATATGTAGTTTTAAATCCATCAATAACTTGGGAATCGAGAACTTGGCCTAAAGAAAAATGGGAGGAATTGGCTAATAAAATTTTATCTTCAGGACTTAAAGTTGTTATTGACGGTAAAGACGTAAATTATGGGGATGATAAAAAAACATTCCATAACATTAATAATGAGAATATAATAAATACTGGTAATAAGTTAAACTTATCACAACTTTGGCATTTATTGAATAATAGTTTGGCTGTTGTGACTTTAGATACGGGTATGTTACACTTTGCTGGTACTACAAATGCACATATAATTGAAGTTGGTAGTGCTATTCATCATTATTATAAGACTCCATGGAGAAATGGTAGTCAAGAATATAAACATACATTTGTTGGTGGATCTTGTAAGTTATTTTGTCAATCTGATATGAAATATAATACTAATGGATCAAATAAAATAACTGATGGGTTCCCAAGTCACGGATGTTTTGAAAATAAACCGACATTCGAATGTCAACCATCAGTAAACGGAGTATTCAACGCCGTTTTAGAATTATTAAAGTAAAAATTAAGTTATGGAAAATAGATTAGAATTACCAAATCTTTTGTCACAACTATCATTAAAAACAAAAGGGGTTGAGGTAGGATCTTTCAAAGGAGAATTTGCCGCTCACATTATAAGAAATTGGTCAGGTAAAATTTATTTAGTTGACATTTGGAGACCAATGAATGAAGATGAATATAACGACGCAACAAATAATAAATATCATATTGACGCTTATTCTAGTGTTATTGAAAATTTAAAAGGATATGAAGATAGAGCATTCATGTTACGTATGACAGGTAATGAGGCTTCTAAACTATTTTCCGATGAATCACTAGATTTTGTTTATATTGATGCCAATCACACATATGAAGCGGTAAAAGATGATTTGAAAGACTGGTATAGGAAAGTTAAATCTGGAGGATTAGTGATGGGTCATGATTATTTACCTGATTATTTTTATGAAGGTAAAGAAGAAAAAAATCAAGCAGTTTATACTTATCCTGATGGTAAACCTGAATTGGCAAAATTTTCAGGATTTTTTGGTGTCAAACCAGCAGTTGATGAGTTTGCATCAGAAAATGGTTATACTGTAAATAAAACTAATGAGTTTTTAGGAACTTGGTGGTTTATAAAAAAATAATATAATAATATGATTGAAAAAATTCCAGTTGTACTATATTGTACGGAAAATTATTTAGAAGGATCTTTAAATTTAATTAGAAGTCTAAATTTATATCACAACGATTTAACTTTCTATCTATATACCGTTAATTTTTTATACAAACCAACAATAGAAAATGTTAATAGTGTTTTTATCACTGAGGAACAAATAGATAGTAATATCCAATTTAAAGGTACTAGAAATGACATTGGAAATACAAATGTTTATAAAGCAATTTTTTTAAAAAGTAGAATTATATTACATTCATTAGAAACTTTAAAATTAAATAATACAATATATTTGGATTCAGACTTATTACCAACAGGTAATATCTCAAATTTGTATCAATATTTTGATAAAATAACACATTACCCATTAATCCAACAGGGAATATATGAATATCAAATTGCTTTTGGTAGGGGAAATCCATTTCATAATGGGGGATTTGATGAAACAAATATTTTGGAATACCCATTAATGAAAAAACATTTCATAAATATACAAAATAGAAAACCTTATTCTGTCGCTTCAGTAATGTTATATAACCAAAATTGCATTCAATTCATTAGAGAATATAATTGGTTAAATAATTTAGCATTTGATATGACAAGAGATGAAATTGAATATTTTTACCCTTTTTGTGATGAAACATCAGTCAATACATTACTTTGGAAATACCAATATAATGATAGATTACCTCTGATGCAAATGAATATTAGTAAAATTGAAAATGTACTCGAATATTTTGAATCAAATTATAATGAAGAACTTGAAGTAGAACCGTTTGTCTTCGTACCAAAAAATTCTGAAAGAAAAAGATTCATATTTTTTCATGGCATCAAAGGTAAAATGTCTGATGATACATTCATGTTCCAACAAAATATGTTTAAATATAGATTGGATAATAACGAAAATAAGATGTACATTTCTTCCAATGTAAATTTTAGTAGAGATCTTGAAATTAATATTTTTGACAACGATCAAAAAACATATTCATTGATAACAACAATTAATAAAGGAATAGAGTATTGGATATCAACATCTAAACAATTTTTAGATTATAAAAAGTTAATTGTTAAAATATACGACGACGGAAAACTAATTTTTAAAATATGAAATATCTAACAAACTTCAGAATCATTAGATTCGAATACCCATTTCCAACTGAGGAACTAACTGTGAGAATTTGGGATAAGATGGATGAAACTGAAACAAAATGGGCAATCCAATTGACCTTGAAAGGAATTAACGACACTGGTGATTCACCTATGGGATCTTGGGATATATTTTTCTTGGATGATAAATTACAAGAAAAAATTGAAGAGGTATTGAAAAAATACGACGTACCTTATAAGACTGATGATCACGGAAATAAATTACTTGATGATCTTGAATACTTCTCAAAAGAATTTTTAGAGAAATTAGATTCATACTTAGGTGAGAATTTGACTATTGATGATATTTTAGATAGAATTTTAGAAGTTGGCTATGAAAACATAACTGTTTTTGAAAAATACTATTTAGGAAACAACATAGAGATAAAAGAAAAAAAATGAAAAAACTATTTTTAATTTTAACCACAGCAATTGTGGTATCTTCTTGTGATGGAGGGAGCGGTAACTACAAATATGTGATTTATGACAATCGAGGAATGGTATATGAATGTAATTTCTATAACAAAAATGAAGATGGGTGTGTTATGTTTAATGATAGACCTGGTAAAGACAACACACCTGGTACACCAACAATTTTATGTGGGAATTATACAATTCAAAAAATGAAATGAAAAATCCATCAGGAAATAAATTAGAGAAACTTGTCTTTGGGATGTTTGACCAAATGGTTGAAGGTGCCGACAAGTATGTGACAAAACAAGGATCAACTTGGTTGATCTTCACCGAAAGTAGAAAATGGGTGATTGAGTTCACAAAAGATAAAACCTTATGGTTCAACTATAATGTATTTCAAAATGAGTTGGATCTGATCGGTAAGGACTGCACCGAAGAAAGAGATTTGATTAAGAACTGGTTTGAATCAAGATTTTTGAATAAACCAAAGATTGATGAAACTTTGGACAATGCTGCTAATATGATTCATCATATTGAAGACACCATTCAAAATGGGGTGAAAGAGGCCCATCATGTTGATGTTATGAAGTTTTTTGATAAAAAAATGGAAAATACAATTCAAAATGGGGTGAAGAACACCTACCACTTTCAAACTGAGATTCCTAACCAGGTTGAAGACGTCATTCAAGAGGGGGTGAAACGCACTTTTGACATGGAATTCCGAAACCAGTTAAGTGTTGAAGACACCATTCAAGAGGGAGTGAAGGACACCCTAAAAATATCAAACAAGCGTTCAAAGTCAGTTGAAGACACCATTCAAAATGGGGTGAAAGAAACAACACCTAGTGGTTATTTGGGTTCAATAGAGATGAAAGGGAAAATAGTTCATCAAATTGAATCTCCAAAACAAAATAATGAGGTTGAAGACACTATTCAAAATGGGGTAAGACACACCAAATCTTACAACTATACCCGCAAGCGTTTCGTTGAAGACACCATACAAAATGGTGTTAAAGAAACCAAAGAGGATAGACTTTTTCGTACCATACATGTTATGAATACAATTAAAAATGGAGTGAAAGAAACTAAAGAAAGTATGTTGGAAAGTTTGGAACAAATGGACCACCAGGTTACTAATAGTGAGATTACAGAAAACATTAACGACGCAATTGAAAATGGTGTTAAAGAAACTAAAGAAATTTCAAATATTAACTTAATGTCTGAAATTTTTAAGGTTAATGCGAAACAAGCAATAAGAGATGGTGTTAAAGAACTTAAAGTATGGAAATCCAATAGATGTGAAGAACACGGTTATTTTGAATTTGTTGATGGGATTCCAACATACACACCTATGATTCAAGTTAAGGATGTACTTGAAAATGGTGTTAAAGAAATACAACCACTACCAGCACAAGATGGTAATAGAGATTGGGGTTTATATTATCACAGACAAGAAGATAGAACAAAACCACATACAGAATATGTGAAAGAAGTTATTGAGGATTCTTACAATCATATGGGTAGAGTTGAAGGTGTAATTAGAAATACAAATAAAGATGGGATTTGATAAGAAGATATTAGATTTGAGTAGAACGATCTATCAAACATCTGTAATGGTTCACGGAACAAAACAGAACCCGTCAGAACAGATTGATAAGATCAGAGCGATGATCCGTGAGTTCATCAGGACAGAAGTTGTTCCTTATGAGTTGACAAATCAAGAAAAATTGACTTTTATTTTAAAAAACGAATCGATGATCTGTGATGCGATTGGTAAAGGACACAAGGCAAGTAACGGAGATGAGTTCCAACCTGTCAGAGATAAAATAAAAAAATACAGAATTGAATTAGGAATTATTAAAGATGGAAAATAATATTGAACAAAGTGCTGTAGACTGGTTAGTTGAGCAGTACAAGAAAGTTGGTGGGATTTCTATTAGTATGGCAGAAAAAGCCAAACAAATGGAGAACGAAAAATTGGAATCCCTCAAAGATTTTGAAACTTGGAAAGAATGGAAAAACAAATAATATGGGAAAATTATCAATTTTAACACGACTCCGACTATGGATCGGATCAATAGGATGGAGAATGTTTATTTGGGGTGCTGATACAACAGAAGAAAAATATTGGGATGACATCTATGAATTAGAAAAAATGCGTAGAGAACAAAAAGAAGAGGAAGAATAACATGAATAAGTTAGATAAACAATACCAAGATTTACTCCAAACTATTTTAGATTACGGAGTTGAAAAGAAAGACCGAACAGGTACAGGAACCAAAAGTATTTTTGGTTATACCATTCGTCATAACATGAAAGATGGGTTCCCATTACTTACAACCAAGAAGATGGCTTGGAAAACTATGGTGACCGAGTTATTATGGTTCCTTCGTGGTGATACAAACATTAAGTTCCTTGTTGATAATGGTTGTCATATTTGGGATGGTGATGCGTACAAGA
>Ga0315902_10001245_pt1 | contig 41114 bp, 38 predicted proteins | sample LakEriMetagenome_9_FD_203523 | JGI IMG/M metagenome (GOLD analysis project Ga0315902, IMG submission 203523) | Freshwater fungal communities from buoy surface, Lake Erie, Ohio, United States - Buoy 12 MA117 | ecosystem: Environmental > Aquatic > Freshwater > Lake > Lake biofilm | place: USA...
TGTGACTGTGCGTTCTTCAAGTTCTGGATCAAGAATGACCATTAATTCATAGTGACGCATGCGTTAACCCGACCTCCTCTGGACTAAGACGGCCACGGTATTTCCGTGACAGGAGGGTTAGTGCTTCAACGTTTTAGCCCCCGAAGGGAGCCTGGCGCTGAAGGGTTAAGGGTACGCGTTGCCGCTTTCAAAGAGAAATTCACGCAGGGATCTGTGGGCAAGGGGGCCCTGGGTGCCGCCGGCCAGCCCCCTGCGGACAAATATCGCGATCAGATAGATGGTGGCGGCTATTCGCAGCAAAGTTATTAGCGCATATCCATAAAGTGGCAGTCCGAACTTTGCACCAGTGACGCTCGCAAGGTGTTGCCAAATTGCGATGTGATAAATAACTTCTGCGCCTTGCCAAATCCAAAACGCATGTAAGTCGCGTTTATCGGAAAGTGCAATGACGGCGAGTGGAATTAACCATAAAGCATATTGCGGTGAATAAACTTTGCTAGCACACATTACTGTTGCTATAACTATAAAACTTAGAGCTGCAAGAGAAGGTGTATTTCGCAGTTCTAAAATATAGATCGCTATAGCCGCAAAGCCAATTAATAAAAATAAAATTGATAAGTAATTTAAGCTCGGTAAATTTACGCCGAGCGAAGTCAGGGCGTACCAAAGCGATCCCCAGTCAGAGCCGCGTGATAAATTCAATTGGTAAAAGCGCAGCCATCCTTCGGGGGTTGTTAAGTAAACCGGCAAGTTAATTGCCGCAAAAGTTAAGAAGGCAATCGCCAAATATCGGATTGAGCCACGCAATTGATTACGACGCAGAAAGATAAACATGATGGGGAAGAGTAAGAAGATTGGCATAAATTTTGTAGAAATTGATATTCCAAGTGCGAGCGCACTTAGATCTAGTTTCTTACGGTCAAACCAATAAATCGCCCCAACCATTGAAATGATTGCCCAAAAATCCCAATTTATGTACAGCGATGCAATTCCTGCAGGAGCCAATGGGTATAAGTAGGAAAACTCTGGTCGCCATTTAAAGATAATCAGCGAGATAACTATAAATAGAAGTGCTAGAAAAAAAATATTTATGTAGAAATATTTACTTACTGAACCATCACCACTTGGGGTTATCTGCGCAAGTCCCCACATGATTGTTCCGGTAACGACTGGGTATTCCACAGAGTCTGCTCCATTTGAGTAGGCCCAATCGCCTTTAGATAGGCCTCTTTCACCAAATAAAGCGGGTATATCCGAATAGCAGGCGTGAATGTATTGATCAGGTGTGGCCCAACCGGAACTTTCGCAGCTATTAAATTTAGCGAAACTAATTAGCGAAGCAAAAAGTGCAAGAGCAATAATCACCCTGGTTTTTGCTTGTAACACTTACTTCGGTTTTCTCTCTTGAATTCCGCCGCTAGTCATAACTATAGGTTCGAGTCCACCCACATTTGCTGGGGCAGGAAAACTCATTATCGGCTCACCTTTGAGTGCGCCCTTCATAAACGCGGTCCAAATTCGTGCCGGGAAAGTTCCGCCCGTTACAGAAGTTAAGCCACCAATTCCATTTAAGGATTCTGATGCGCTATCGCGGAAGAGGGCAACGGATGCGGCAAGTTGTGGCGTGTATGCGCTAAACCAAGCCGATGCATTTGATTGGCTCGTTCCGGTTTTTCCAGCGGCTGGCCTTCCGAGTGCTAACGCAGCAGCGCCCGTTCCTCCAGTTACTGTCGCTTTAAGTGAATATGTTAAATCTGCCATTACATCTTTATCAAAGACTTCCTGTGTTTGTGGTTCTCCTTCAAAGAGAACGCCTTTATTTGGTCCGGTTACTGATGCGATCAAATAAGGCTTTGAGTAAATACCTTGGGCTGCGAATGTTGCGTAAGCACTTGCCACATCGATTACGTGCGGACTAGCAACGCCGAGCACAACAGATGGCGCAGGAACCATTGCAATTGATTCTGGAATTCCTGCACGACGAGCAACATCTATAACTTTATCTAGACCTGCAAACTGTCCCAATGGAACAAATACGGTATTTACTGAATGCTTTGTTGCCTCCAGTAAGTCTATTTGGCCCCAACCTTCATTGCCGTAATTGGAAACTTCATACGGCTTGCCAAGATCATCAAATGTTTGTGGTGAATCACCATTCCACATTGATGTAAGTGGAATTCCTACTTCAAGGGCTGCAATGATCGCAAAGGGCTTAAAAGTAGAGCCGGCTAGCGCAATTGACTGTGTAGCGTCATTTAATTGCCGCTCCAAATAATCCGCGCCACCGTACATCGCAATTATTTCTCCAGTGCCCGGGCGAATTGCAGCGAGTCCAATATGTAAATTGTCGGGGGCTTTTTTTGGATACAACTTTGTTACTGCATCAACTGCCGACTGCTGCGCCTTTTGATCAAGAGTTGTTTTAATAACAAGTCCACCGACCAGAAGTTGGTCTTCAGTAAATCCAAGCTTGCCCATCTCTTTTTGTACTGCAGCGATTATGTGCCCTTTGGGGCCGCTGAGTTGTCCCGCCTTAGTCCGTGGAATAACGGTTGGGAATTTAACTTTGGCGGCCTGTTCTGGAGTTATCCATTCTTTATCAAGCATTCCATTTATGACATATTCAAATCTATTTTTTAGACGCTCTTCGTTCTCTTTCGAGAGTGAAGGATCGTAATAACCTGGTGAACGTAAAATACTTGCAATGACGGCTATCTGCGAAAGAGATAACTGGTCTGCGTTACGATTGAAATATTGTTGTGCTGCGGTTTGCACTCCATAAGACCCGCGGCCAAAATAAATAGTATTTAGGTAGTTTTCTAAGATTTGATCTTTTGAGAGCGAATTCTCAAGTTTTAACGAAATTACAAGTTCTCTAATTTTTCGCTGAATGGTTCTGCTTGGCGACAAGAAAGCGGTCTTGGCATATTGCTGCGTGATCGTAGATCCGCCTTCACCAGTTAAATTACCTGACTTTAAATTATTTAATAGCGCCCGAGCAATACCAGTAACGCTAAAAGCTTTATTGGAATAGAAATTGCGGTCTTCGGCTGCCATTACTGCATTGCGCAAATCTAAAGGGATTTTTGCCAGCGGGAGAATCTGACGGTTCTCCGAACCGATGCGACCAATTTCTTCACCGTTTGAATACTGAATAATTGTCGATTGACTATTTACATAAGCATTTGGATCTGGAATGGAAACGGTAAACCAGGCGAATGCGAAAAGTGTTGAGCCTGCAATAAAGCCAAAGCCGGCCAGGAAAATGGCGGCGCGAATGAGCTTTCTGCGGATCATTTCTAAAGGTTACCCTTTAACCCAATCTTCATCTTCCAAGGTGCGCACTCGACGGGGTGGCTTTCTCTCGGATCCATCACCCAAAAGGTAGGAAGCGCATAAATGGTTCCAAGAGCAATCGCGGCAGACTTCGACGATATACACCGCAAATTCGCCGAATTCTTTCTCCATTTCGAGTAATTCAATTTCAGTCTTAATGCGACCTGAGAATTGGCCTAGTTGATCGCCGAATGTATAACGAAGTTCAACTAAGGAATCTTTTTTACAGACTGGACACTTGCGTGAAGTTTTTTCTCCGTGGTATTTCGCCGCCCTGATTAAATATGGATCCGCATCGCAGGCATCTACAACCCCGCGAAACAACGCCAATAAGGTGGCGCGCTTATCGAGTGAATAATCGATGAACGCTCGTTTAGATTTCATAATAGGAGAAGGATAAACCCCTTTTGAGTACTTCGCCCGACTACCCTTTAACTATGAACGTTTGGCAACTCCTGACGGATCGTAAGTTTTCGCGGTTGTTACGCGTTCGCTGGACTGGCCAAATGACCGATGGGGTATTTCAAAGCGCATTGGCATCTTTTGTAATTTTCTCTCCGGAACGTCAAGCAAACGCTTTGAGCGCCGCTCTTGCATTTGCTGTTGTTTTACTTCCATATTCAATAATTGGTCCGTTTGTTGGAACTATTCTAGATCGAGTTTCTAGACAACGAGCAATTGCTTATTCAAATCTAATTCGTGCAACAACACTCACAGTGGTTTCATTTCTAATTTTTGAAGGAAAGACTGGAGTTGAATTAACCATTTTTGTTTTAGTTGCATTTGGCGTCAACCGATTAATACTCGCTGGGCTTTCTGCCGGCATACCGTTAATGATTGAAAGCAAATCATTAATCACCGCAAATGCGTTAGCGGTGACCGGTGGTTCTGTCTGTGTAGTTCTGGGTGGCGGTATTGGCCTAGGTTTGCGCCGCTTACTGGATGGCGTAACCACGGCAGATCACGCCGATGGATACATAATTTTGGTAGGTGCATTTGGTTATCTCTTAGCCGCCTTCTTTGCTGCAACTTTGAAAAAGCGGGAAATTGGTCCGCTTGATCACGAGATAAAGAACGCTAGTTTCTCGCAAGGGTTGATTGAGATGCGTGAAGGCATTAAATTCTTAAGACAAAATATGGATACTGCACGCGGTATTGGCGCAGTCGCTGTACACCGTGGCGGGATAACTGCTTTAACTTTAATTGCTTTGTTATTGGAGCGAAATACCTTTCACGATCCTGCCGATAATGAAGCAGGGCTAGCGGGGCTAAGTTTCACTCTCTCTATCGCGGCATGTGGCTTTGTAGTTGGTGCAGTTATCGCACCTTATGGCGTAAGAAGAGTTGGTAGACACCGCTGGATGCGTTTTGCAATGGTGGCTAGTACTTTAGGTCCGCTCTTTATTGTCTTTACCCGTACGCCACTCACGCTAGCTTGTGCCGCTTTTGTCACCGCCTTATTTGGGCAGAGTTTAAAGGTGACTAACGATGCCTTAGTTCAATCAAAAATTGATGACATTTATCGCGGTCGAGTTTTTTCTGTTTACGATGTAGTTGTTAATGGGGCAATTGTTTCCGGCGCGGTAATTGCTGCCTTGCTGTTACCAAATTCAGGAGATGCCTTCCTGGTTCCATTAATTGTGGCAGTTCTATATTTGATTGCTGGTGTGCGCCTACTTCGTGGACGAGTTTTCTTTGCTCCACCAGTCAAGTAGTTCTTTGGTAGCACGCTCTTGACCGAGTGGTCCATTTTCTAAACGTAACTCTAAAAGAAAATCTAGTGCTTTGCCCACCGCAGCGGATGGTTTGATCTGCAATAACTCCATTACCTGCGCACCGTCTAAATCGGGGCGAATTTTTGATAACTCTTCTTCTTCCATTAGTTTTGCAATGCGTGCTTCCAGGCTGTCGTAAACTTTTGCTAAACGCTCGGCTTTTTTAAGATTACGCGTGGTGCAGTCAGCACGCGTTAATACGTGTAAGTGGGTTAATAAATCACCAGCATCTCGAACGTATCTGCGCACAGCAGAATCAGTCCATTCCCCATCGCCATAGCCGTGAAAACGAAGGTGTAGTGCAACAAGCGTTTCAACTTGATCGATTGTCTCTCCATCAAAACGGAGTGCTTTTAAACGAGATTTTGCTAAGCGCGCGCCAACAATTTCGTGGTGATGAAAAGAAACTCCACCGCCAGCAATCAGACTGCGCGTCTTTGGTTTGCCGATATCGTGCAAAAGCGCGGCTAGGCGAATAACTAAATTTGGTCCATTTAAGCGATCTTCATGTGCAATCGCTTGCTCAAGTACGGTGATGGAATGTTCATAAACATCTTTGTGGTGGTGATGCTCATCGATCTCTAGGCGTAACTTCGGTATTTCAGGCAGGACAATTTCAGCAAGCCCAGTTTCGACCAAGAGGGTTATTCCAACTCTGGGCCTGCTCGACATTAACAATTTTGTAAATTCGTCACGGATTCGTTCTGCAGAAATAATTGAAATTCGCCCTGCCATATCTTTCATCGCCTGCAAAACATCTGGTGCAATTTCAAAACCTAATTGGCTGGCAAAACGCGCGGCACGCATCATGCGCAATGGATCATCTGAAAATGAGTTTTCTGCTGTGTTTGGTGTGCGCAGTATTTTCTGGGCTAAATCCGCTAAACCATTAAATGGATCTATAAATTCTGGAACCTCGGTAGTTAATTCAAGTGCCATCGCATTAACCGTAAAGTCGCGACGCGATAAATCTCCAGCGATGTTTTCGCCATAAACCACTTCGGGTTTACGGCTTTGCGGGTCGTAACTTTCACTGCGATAAGTTGTTACTTCAACTGTTGTGTCACCGCGTTTTCCTGCGACGGTTCCGTATTCAATTCCTGTTTCCCAGATATTTTCTGCCCAAGTTTTTAAAATCTTTTTTGTATCTTCTGGTTTTGCATTTGTTGTGAAATCTAAATCGTTACCGAGGCGCCCAAGTAAGGCATCACGTACTGGGCCGCCGACAAGTGCAAGTCGAAATCCTTGTGCGGCAAAGCTTTGGGCAAGTGAACTCGCCAGCGGCGCTCGTTCAATGAGCGAGGCGATCGCAACTTCTCCTGCGGCTCCTAATGCACTCGTCACAATAGGTAAGGTTAGAGCAGTACCCTTGCTCTATGACCCCGGCACCTGGTGCGGGCAGCGAAGGTACGAAGAAAAAGCGGAGGCGTAAGCGCCCCCCACATCGCGCCCCACTTACAAAAGATTCAACTTCCCCTGGCGCTGCTGCGCCTGCAGATGCAGTCGCAAAGCGTCCAAAACCTGCCCCGAAGAACTATGCCAAGCGCGTTGATGAAGTCTCGGCTGGTGGATTGGTTGTCGATCACAGCGGAAAAAAAGGTCTTTTAATTGGGCGTATCGATCATAAAGATGCATCTGGTCAGAGAATTTTATGGTCGCTGCCAAAGGGACATATTGAAGAAGGTGAAACACCTGAGCAAGCCGCTTTACGCGAAGTTGCTGAAGAAACCGGCATTGAATCTGCAATTGAAAGATCACTTGGAGTAATTGATTTCTGGTTTATGGCCGGCGGCAAACGCATTCATAAAACTGTTCACCATTACTTATTCCGCGAAACTGGCGGCAAGTTAGCTGCACAAGAGAGTGAAGTGGATGAGGTTGGTTGGTTTCCTTTATCTGAAATAGTCGAACGTTTGGCATACCCCGACGAAAAAAAGCTAATTGCCCGTACAGATGCATCTGTGGAGTTGGCAGAGCAATGAAGAGATTTGGATTTATCTCATTAACTTTATTTCTGATTTTCGGATTCTTGCCGCAGGCCACTGCTAGCGATTCTGTAATTACTCTGGTTGATAAGCCGCATCAATTATTCGATGGCACTTATTTAAATGATAATTTGGCTACCGATCTATCTCCTTTGGGCTCACTTGGTAAAGCGGTAGAGCAGAAACGAACTGGCATAAGGACCTGGATAATAGATGCTGCGCTTTTAGATGAAGTTGCAGATATGGCTAATGGGTATGCATTAAAAAATGAGGCAACTCCGACTGGTGAATCAATTGCTAAAGCGTGGATGGACCGTTTACTACTTGCAACATCAGGTGATCGAATAATTGTGTTGCCGTACGGAAATCCGGATGTGGAACTTGCAAAAAAACTCGCACCGAGTGAACTTCGCCTATATTCTGCTTACGCTTACGAGAGAGCGGCCTTTCATTTAAACCGGAGGATAACCGAGGAAAATAGTGCGATTTCAAGTTCTGGTACTTCTGATCTCAGTGGTCCACTTCGAAAGAAATACACCCAGAGTCGTCAAGCACTAACCTCGCTTTCTTCAATTGTTAAGGCCCCTGAACTGCAAGCGATGCGCGCCAAGCTAGCAATACTGCTCTCTCCTTCATTAAATAAGGACGAGCGTCAGGTCTTTTCTTACAACGCTGAAGCGATTGTTGCAGAGACTTTAAATAGGTTACGTGTTACGAGCGGTAAGTATCAGATCGCATCTAACACAGGGAATTTGCCCGTTACTGTTATAAATGACTTTAGTGTTCCGGTGGTCGTAAACATTAAATTTACGACTTTAAATTCACGTCTTCAGGTTTCCAATATTGTCGGACTGCAAATCCCCGCAAACTCCCGAACGCAATTAGCGATGCCATTTAAAGTTATTGCTCCTGGTGCGACAACGGTTACTGCACAAATAACTAATAAAGATAATCGAGCAGTTGGTCTGCCCTCTAAATTGGCTATAAATATCACCATTTTTGATTCGAGGGTTACTGGTTTCACAATTGGCGCGGCGGTTCTTTTATTTGTTGCCGCGTTAACCCAAACTATTCGCAGGGTTAGAAAGGGGCGCAATGAAAACCAATGATTTATTCCGCGCCTCCGGAGTTATGGCTATCGGCACAATCCTCTCGCGAATTACAGGATTCTTCCGCGCAATTTTAGGGGTTGCAGTTCTTGGTACTGCTCTCTTGGCTGATGCATACAACGTGGCAAATACGATGCCAAATATTTTATATAACTTATTAGTTGGTGGCGCGCTAACAGCGATCTTTGTTCCACAACTTGTTAGATCTTTCTCTGATGAAGATGGTGGTCACGGTTTCGCGTCTCGTCTAGTCACAACAATTTCTGGAATTCTCTTGCTTTTGGTTTTAATTGGAGTGATCTTCGCTCCTGCTTTGGTGCGTCTTTACGCTCCTGAATTTGCTACTTCTGGTTTTGAAAAAGAGTTTTCTATTGCAGTTGCGTTTACGCGTTATTGCCTTCCACAAATATTCTTTTTAGGGCTATTTACTATGCTCGGGCAAGTTGCAAATGCCCGTGGTTCTTTCGCGCCGTTAATGTGGGCGCCGATCGCCAATAACCTGGTTGTAATCGCAGTTTTCGCAGGTGTTTTGATTATGCAGAATAGTTTGTCGGTCGAGAATATAACTGACGGACAAATCCAGCTTTTAGGCTGGGGAACGACCCTTGGAATTGTGGTTCAGGCGCTCATCCTGATTCCAGTTGTTAAAAGATCCGGAATTCGCTTGCGGCCGATCTTTGGGGTTGCCGGATTAGGTAAGTCGTTTTCTTTAGCCGGTTGGACTTTGGTTTATGTACTTATCTCGCAAATTGGTTATTTAATTACAGTAAATGTTGCAACTAGCGCCGCGGTTCGCAGCGCACAGGAAGGAATATCAACCGGTGTTGGTTTTACGCCCTTCACCGCCGCTTATTACATAATGTTGTTGCCGTATTCGATTGTGACCATTTCAATAGTTACCGCGCTGTTGCCGCACCTTTCTAAGTTAGCTATCGATAAAAACGTTGACGAGGTCAAGAAGCAATTGATCCGAGCAATTCGTATGTGTGGCGTTGTCACAGTGCCGAGTTCGGTCGCTTTCTTGCTCTTTGGTTCTCTGATGACCGAGGTGCTTTACTTCGGAATTTCGTTAGAAGATTCTCGCTACATTGGTTATGTCCTCTCTGCTCTTAGTTTGGGTCTTGTGGCATTTTCAATAAATCTGATTTTGATCCGTGGTTTTAACGCTTTTGAAGATACTAAAACTCAAGTGATTTCAATTTTGATAATAAATATTATTTCTTCTGCACTTTCATATTTATTCCTAGCCACTTTAGAGAATGAACATGTAACGATCGGACTCGGTTTAGCGTTTTCAATTAGTTATTTAATTGGTTTATTTGTAACAATCGCACTTTTAGGAAAACATGTAGGCAAGTTTGAATATTCACACTTTCTTGGACAGCATCTGCGTCTATATTTGGCATCCTTCTTGGCGATGCTTCCATTCTTCGCCATTGCGCTCTTCTTTGGTTGGGTAAGTGATGATGCCCAGCCAATCATCGGTGTTTTGCGGTTGGTTCTGGTCCTAGTTGGCAGTGGGATTGCTTTCTTATTGCTGGCGCACCTATTTAAGATAACTGAGATAGCTGCCCTTAAAGAGTTCGCAATCTCACTATTGCGCAAACGTAAGTCATCTCGTAAAAGATAAGTAGAAGTGGATACGCTAAGCGCATGGTAAGAAATCTGGTAATTGTTGGGTCTGGTCCCGCTGGATATACAGCGGCTATCTACGCCGCGCGCGCCCAGTTAGATCCAGTTATCTACGAGGGTTCGGTAACCGCAGGTGGCGCACTAATGAACACAACTGAGGTGGAAAACTTTCCCGGTTTTGTTGACGGTGTAATGGGTCCAGATTTAATGGACAGCATGCGTAAACAAGCTAAGCGTTTTGGTGCGGAGCTAATCACCGATGATGTCGTTGAAATGGATCTATCCGGCGACATTAAAATTATCAAAGATGGTTCGGGAAATACCGTGCAAGCCAAGGCGGTTATTTTGGCGATGGGATCAGCGTATAAAGAGATTGGTTTAACCAATGAGAAGCGTCTATCAGGTCGTGGCGTCTCTTGGTGTGCAACATGTGATGGTTTCTTCTTCCGCGATCAAGTAATTGCGGTTGTCGGTGGTGGAGATTCTGCGGTTGAAGAAGCAACTTTCTTAACTAAATTTGCTTCGAAGGTAGTCTTGATTCATCGCCGTGATTCGCTTCGCGCATCTAAAATTATGGCTGAGCGCGCACTATCGAATCCTAAGATTGAAATGTTATGGAACACTGAAGTTATAGATGTTCTTGGTGCGGATAAAGTTGAAGGTTTGCAGTTGCGTAACACCGTAACCGGCGAAGAATCTAAGCGAGATTTCACCGGGTTATTTGTTGCCATTGGGCATATCCCACGGAGCGAACTAGTTACTTCACAAATTACTTTGAATGAAGAGGGTTATGTCGCAGTTGATGGGCGCTCAACACGTACCAACCTGAATGGTGTTTTTGCTTGTGGAGATCTAGTCGATTTCACCTACCGCCAAGCGATTACTGCCGCAGGCTCAGGATGCCAGGCTGCTCTTGATGCTGAAAAGTTCCTTTCGCACTAGTAGGCTTCAAATATTAAATCTTAAAGTTAACAATTAAAGATCATAAAGGGAGTAAAGATGAGCGCAGGTAAAGTCACAGCAGCTAACTTCGATGAAGTGGTTCTTAAGAGCAGCAAGCCAGTTCTTGTTGATTTTTGGGCTGAATGGTGTGGCCCTTGCCGCGCAGTTGGACCAATTTTGGATGAGATCGCCAATGAACACGGTGAAAAACTCACAATCGTGAAGTTAAATACTGATGAAGAGTCAGCAATCGCCATTAAATATGGAGTTACATCGATTCCAATGTTAAATGTTTATGTAAATGGTGAAGTTGTAAAGACCATTATTGGGGCCAAGCCAAAACCAGCTCTTCTAAAAGAGCTAGAAGCTTTCATCTAATCAACTTGTTGAATTAGGTTAAATATGAAAGAACTATCTCCTGATGAGATCCGTTCTTTTCAGCAAGAGCGTGGACTCCACATTACGGGTGAGTTAAACGATTCAACTCGGCGCGCACTTGAAGAAGCGCGCTGGAAATTAGGTGATCGCTCACTTAATTTGCAACCTTCTCCGATGATGCGTGGTGATGATGTCGCTGCGCTGCAAGCTCGTTTAACGGAAATGGGTTTTAACGCTGGACGCGTTGACGGTATTTTCGGTGAACGCACAGAATCTGCAGTTAAAGAGTTTCAGAAATCTGTAGGAATAAAAGTTGATGGTAAATGCGGCCCCGCAACAATTATCGCTTTAATTCGATTAACTAAAATTGTTTCAGGTGGTGCACCAGCGCAATTGCGTGAGAACGCTGCGCAAAGAAATCGTGGCCCCGCACTTGCAAATAAAGTTATTGTTATTGATCCAGCCTTTGGTGAAACAGAAGCAGAAATTGTCTATGACCTTGCCCAACGTTTAGAAGGTCGTTTGTTAGCTCTTGGCGCTAGCGTTTTTCTAACTCGTGGTCCCCGAAATGTACTTACTGAAAGTCAGATCATCTCGTTCTCAAATAAAAATAGCGCTGATCTTGTAATTTCATTACATACAGATAGCCATAAGAATTCATCTGCACACGGCGTATCAACTTATTTTTACGGAAGTGATGCGCACGGAATTCACTCAATAGTTGGAGAAAGGTTCGCTTCGCTTGTACAGCGCGAAATTTGTGCGCGTACCGATCTTCTAAACTGTCGCACCCATGCCAAAACCTGGGATGTACTTCGATTGACTCAAGCCCCCGCAGTTCGCGTTGATTTGGGATATCTGACTAATGAAGGCGATGCCGCTCGTTTAGCTCGTCCTGATTTTCGTGACACTTTAGCCGAGGCGTTTATCATCGCCATCCAACGCCTTTATTTATCGGCTGAAGATGATGCTAAAACGGGAACGCTACGTTTATCTGACCTACGAAGCGCTGGGATACGTCGCTAGTTTTAATCGGTTCGCGCTCTTATGTGAGCATGTGGGAGACTTCATCTTATGTCTGACGTATCAGTCCGCTTTCAAACGGGTGCTCCGCAACATCTGGAGCAACGTTTTGCTACGCGCGCGGCAGGAATGTTGCCTTCGGAGATTCGTTCATTATTCGCAGTTGCTTCACGACCTGAAATTGTTTCACTAGCGGGTGGAATGCCAAATCTTTCTGCCCTACCGATGGAGATGATGGCAGGTGTTGTAAAAGATTTGATTTTAACAAATGGAGCAGAAGCGCTTCAGTACGGAAGTGGCCAAGGCCACCCGAAGCTACGTGAACAGATCTGCGATGTTATGGCGCTGGAAGGTATCCGCGCTAATCCGGATGACATTGTTGTAACAACTGGTTCACAACAAGCTTTAGATTTAATTTCACGAATCTTTATCGATCCAGGTGATGTAGTTCTTGTTGAAGCCCCTTCTTATGTTGGAGCGCTCGGAACATTTAGACAATATGAAGCATCCGTTGTGCATGTTGAAATGGATATGAACGGTTTAGTCCCCGATTCTTTACGTGCCGCGATTAAATCGGTGCGCGCCGCTGGACGTAAAATCAAATTTTTATATTTAATTCCGAATTACCAGAACCCAACCGGTGTTTTGCTTCCTGCCGATCGCAGAACAGAAATTCTCTCAATCTGCCGCGAAGAAGGCATTTTCGTCGTAGAAGATAACCCTTACGGGCTATTAGGTTTTGATCGCCCTTCACCAAATGCGATGCGCGCAGAAGATTCTGAAAATGTTATTTACTTGGGTTCATTCTCGAAAACAATCGCATCTGGTTTACGTATTGGCTGGGCCCTTGTCCCACAATCACTTAAAGATAAGTTAGTGATTGCATCCGAATCTTCAATTCTCTGCCCTTCAAACTTTACGCAGTTAACGATCTCTAGTTATTTGGCAGATCAACCTTGGCGCGATCAGATCGCATCATTCTGCGAGTTATATAAGGTCCGCCGCGATGCAATGCTTGAATCACTCGAAGAGTATTTCCCTAAGGAAGCTACTTGGACCAAGCCAGGTGGCGGATTCTATGTTTGGGTTAATTTGCCGCCAGAAATTGATACTAAGGCGATGATGCCTAAGGCGATCGTTGCCAAGGTCGCTTATGTGCCCGGAACCGCTTTTTACGCCGACGGATTTGGTTCTTGGTCAATGCGTCTGTCTTACTGCCACCCAACTCCTGAGCGAATTCGTGAAGGCGTTAAAGCGCTCGGTGGAATTGTTAAACAGGAAATGTCGCGCCGCGGTTCAGAACTTAAATAACTTTACTTACCTTCGATTAAATAAACGATACGCTGCAGATCTTCGCGGCCAGCAAATTCAATAACAATCTTTCCTTTGCCGCCCACGCCTTGCACGCTAACTCGTGTATCTAAATAATCGCTGAGAAGTTCTGCGGCGGCCAAAGTTTCACCGCTGGCTGAACCTTTCGATGCCTTACCTGAACCGTTTTTCTTCTTTGGAGAATGAATTGCCACTGCCTCTTCGGTTGCTCTAACACTTAAACCTTCTGCAACTATTCGCCCCGCAAGTTTTTCGATCTCTGCCTCATCTGTGAGACCGAGAAGTGCGCGCGCATGCCCTGCCGAAATTACACCTGCTGCAACCTTACGTTGCACCGATAAAGGTAGATTCAATAAACGCATTGTGTTGGAAATTAGTGGGCGGGATCTTCCCAATTTGGTTGCTAGCTCTTCATGTGTGCAGTTAAAGTCGGTCAGAAGTTGTGCGTAAGCAGCGCCTTCTTCAAGTGGATTTAATTGACTGCGGTGAATATTTTCAATTAGCGCTTCGCGAAGTAATTCGTTATCGGGTGTCTGGCGAATAATTACTGGGATAGTTTTTAAACCAGCAGCTTTTGCGGCACGGAAGCGGCGCTCTCCCATTATCAATTCATATTTACCGGCAGATGTTTGTCGGACAACCGGTGGTTGCAAAATGCCGATCTCTTTAATTGAAGCAGTTAATTCATTTAGTGCTGTTTCATCAAATACCGAACGTGGTTGGCGCGGGTTAGGTGAGATTGAATCAATAGAAACTTCATTCTGTTGTGCGACTTCATTTCCTGAAACTGTTAGGGATGTTGGAATTAGCGAATCTAAATTTGTTCCGAGTCCGCCACGTTTTGCACTCATGCAATTTCTCCATCGCGCTTGTAATTGATATTTACTACATTTGAATCGAATTTGATTTCTTCTTTAGGTTTTCCGCGTTCTGCTATTTCGCGGGCTACCTGCATATATGCAATCGCACCCGGGGATAAAGGGTCGTAAGTCATTACCGTTTGGTTATATGAAGGGGCTTCTGAAACACGCACTGCGCGCGGGATTGGGATATCAATTAACTCTTTCGGAAAGTGCGAACGAACGTTTGCGGCGACATCATTCGATAATCGTGTGCGGCTATCAAACATTGTTAAAACAATTGTTGACAAATCTAAATTTGCGTTAAGTCTTTTCTTTACTACTCCGTATGTTTCGAGGAGTTGTGACAAACCTTCGAGTGCGTAATATTCGGTTTGAATTGGAATCAATAGTTCGCGAGCTGCTGCAAGTGCATTAATTGTTAGTAAACCAAGTGATGGTGGGCAATCAATAAAAATGTAGTCATAATTTGGAGAGATTTCTTCCAGCGCTTCTTTTAAACGCAGTTCGCGCGCAACCATTGAAACTAAATTAACTTCTGCATTCGCCAGTGATGAATTCGATGGGATGCAATCAAGTGATGGGAAGCCTGCAACTTTTTGAATTACTGCAGTGATTGGTTCGTTACCCATTAATACGTCATAGATACCTGCGATATCACGGTGCGGGACACCGAGTGCGGTGCTGGCGTTTCCTTGTGGATCTAAATCGATCACCAACACTCGAAGACCACCCATTGATAGGGCGGCGGCGATATTTACTGTAGTGGTGGTCTTGCCCACCCCGCCTTTTTGATTGGCTACCGTGAAGATTCGGGTTGAGGTTGGCTTGGCCATCGCCTCTTTTAGGCGGCGGACCCCAACTACCTTGTTACTGGAGTTTGTTTCACGTGAATCAGTCACGCGCTTATCTAAGCACCTTTACGTACAGAGATTATTCGCCCAAGCTCAATTCCTTCGAGTTTGATCTCGTGGAGCTCGGCACCCTTTACCCCAACCATCTCAGATGCAGCAGACTCCCCCTTCATAGCAAGGAGCGAACCCCCGGTTTTGACCATATGCCAGCTCATCTTCTTCAATTTTTCAAGGGGCGCTACGGCGCGAGCGGTTACAAAGTCTGCGCTCTTCTTAACATCTTGGGCGCGGCCTCGGAGTACCTGTATTGGAAAAGGCAGGTCAGGGATAGCCGCGACCGCCTCGTTTAGAAATTCAACGCGGCGTTCCAGTGGCTCAATCAGGGTTACTTGCAAATCAGGGCGGGCTAAGGCGATAACAATGCCTGGCAGGCCCGCACCAGAACCAATATCAAAGAGGGATGCCCCATTTGGGAGCAGTTGGGTTACCGGAAGGCAGTTGAAGATGTGGCGATCCCAGATTCGGTCGCCTTCGCGAGGGCCAATCAGCCCTCGTTCAATACCTGCGCCGACTAGGAATTCGGCAAAAGCCTGAATTGACCCCTCTTGCCCAGGAAAGTACTTGGCGATAAGAGTTTCACGTGAAACCCTTTCGGAAGAGACAGACTCCGGCTGGAGATTTTCCATCTAAACCCCTACGCGGGGTAGATGACTACGAAGCGATTTGGATCTTCTCCATCAGATTCTGATGAAAGGCCCAAGGTTTGGATCGTGTCGTGGATGATTTTGCGTTCAAAGGCGTTCATTGGGTCGAGTTTGATCGAAGCCCCAGTTGTTTTGGCTTGCTCGGCCATCTTCTCGGCTAGCGCAGTCAGCTCTTTACGGCGACCGGCGCGGAACCCATCGATATCAAGCATTAAACGGCTGCGATCGCCGGTAGATGTCTGAACAGCTAGACGGGTTAGCTCCTGGATAGCATCTAGGACTTCACCTTCCTGGCCGACTAGGTGGCGCAGCTTTCCGCCAACGATCGCCAGGCTGGCGCGGTCATTTTCCACATCGATATCAATGTCGCCATCAAGATCGGCGATATCTAGCAAACCTTCGAGGTAATCAGCGGCAATGTCGCCTTCTTCTTCCAAGCGGGCGATTGTCTTTGGCGCCTTTTTGGTTCCGGTTGCTGCTTCAGCCTCAACTTCGTTATCTAGTACTTCTGTAGTCTCTTCGCTCATCCTTTACTCCTTTAATTGGAAACTTGGGTTATTTATGCGTTATTGATAGTAAATGTCCGAATTACTTCTTCTTTTTCTTCTTTGGCTGCTTTCTCTGCCCCTTCACTTCGCCCTCTTGGCCGTTCTGGCCAGGCTCGGTGTTCTCTGGGTCAATAACTGTTCCGTTGGCATCACGTTTATCTTCTTTATTTTTATGGGAACGCTTTCGTTGCAGCTCTTCATATGCAGGAGATCCTGGAGTTGGGTTTCTTTTAATGACATAGAACTGTTGTCCCCACGTCCAGAAGTTTGTAGTCGACCAGTAAATCAAAACACCAACCGGAAAGTTAACTCCTGAGATTGCAAATATAACTGGGAATAAATACAACATGATTTTCTGCTGTTGCAACATCATGTTGTTACTTGAATCCATTTTTGGCATTCCTTTAACCATCAACTGACGTTGGGTTGTAAAGGTTGTTGCCGACATTATAAAGATCAAAATAACGGTAACGATTTTTACTGTTGTATCGGGAGAACCTAAGAAGCTTTGTGAAATTTTCGCTCCGAAAAATGTGGCTTGTGCAGCGCTATCTAAGTAGTCGCCCTTTAGGAAGCCGCGCGCGATTGGTGCGGGTACGCCTGCGTCGGTCTTTGCGGCAATTCCATTTAAAACCGTGAACAAAGCAAAGAAAATTGGGGCTTGTGCCAGGATTGGGAAGCAAGACGCTAGCGGATTTGTTTTATGCTCTTTGTAGAGCTTCATCATCTCTTCAGATTGTTTTTGGCGATCATCTTTATATTTATTTTGGATCGCCTTCATCTGTGGCTGCAACGCTGTTAGTGCGCGCTGGCTCTTAATTTGCTTAACAAAAAGCGGAATAAGAACTATTCGGATACAAATTACGAGACCAACGATAGAGAGTGACCATGTGACTCCACTGTCGGTGCCGAAAATTGGCCTTAGGAGATTGTGGAAGAGAATGATTACACCTGAAACCAGGTTATAGAGTGGATCTAAAACAACTCCCATTAGTGAACTCCTACACTAGTTTTTTGACTTGTAATTGGTTGGTTTTCAACGCTTTTAACTGGGTAATCAACACCGCCGTGTGACCACGGATTACAACGTATTAACCGCCAGATTGACATAACAACACCGCGCAGACCGTAATGCGAAATCGCTGATGCGGCATATGCAGAACAAGATGGGTAATACTTGCAGCGAGCAGGGAAAGCTGGGGAAATCCATTTTTGATATAGGTTAATTAGGGCCACAAAAAACTTGCGCATTACTTCACCGCAATTCGTGAAGCGCGATCCAATAATTTATTTATAAGTTTTTCAATTTCAGTACCGACGGAATCGATATTGTTTTTCGCTAAAGCGCGAATTACTAGGAGTGATCCGGAAGGTAATTTAGAGAGTTGTGGGGAAATGGCGTGGCGGACCTTGCGAGCCAAAGTGTGGCGGGTGACTGATCCACCAACAGATTTATTTATGATCAACCCACATTTTGGTAGGTCGTGATTTGTTACAGGAGAGATGTAAAGGTAGCCAACAAAGTTTTCTGTTGTAACGCGGGTTCCACTCTTTGTTGCACGAGCAAAATCGGCGCTTACGGTCAAACGTGCGTTTTTAGGCAGCACGAGGGTCTCCGGTGCAGCTCTGTTACTTACGCAGAAAGACGAACGCGGCCTTTAGCGCGACGGGCTGAAAGAACTGCACGTCCTGCGCGAGTTGCCATGCGTGCGCGGAAGCCATGCTTCTTGGCGCGACGACGGGTGTTAGGTTGAAATGTGCGCTTTGTCATGGTGACTCCTTTTAAACTTCGGTGGTAAAACTTCGGTGGGTAGAGCAGGTTTTCTCCGGACTAGGTTTTTGCTGACCTAGCTCGCGGTTTTGCCGACTTCTATGAACTCTTCATAAATACGGGGGAAGCAAGGAGGTAACGGTAGAGGTGGGGATACAGGCGGGTCAAACTGGAGGCTGGGTTGAGGGTTGTGGATAACCACTTGCTTTTCTGGGAAAAGAGCCCTACTTTTCACCTCTGTCCACAGGTATCCGTCAAAGTGGCTCTAAATCAAGGGTAAAGCCCTACTTTAGACCACAGCCTGTGGATAACGTTGTGGATAGTCCAAGGGGGCGAGAATGGCTGTTGTTGAGATCGAACTCGCCGATCTTTGGGATCGAGTTATTGAGCATGTCTCACTCGGGGAACCCCAACATCGCGCTTTTTTAACGATGACCAAACCTCTTGGGTTGATTCAAAGCGATGGCGGCATCACAAATTTGTTAGTTGCTGCCCCAAATGTTTTTGCTAAAGATGTTCTCGAATCTCGTTTACGTATTGTTGTCAATGAGGTTCTCACTCGCGAGCTTGGCGATAAAACAAATATCGCGGTGATGGTTGATGAGTCACTCGAACTCGCTGATCACCCGGCTCCAACTATTGTTATTGAACCAACACCTACTCGCCCCGGCACGGGTCGCGAAGGCTCTGATTTAGGTGCACGTAAAAGCGATGAGCCATCACAATTAAATCCTCGCTATATCTTTGAAACTTTCGTTATCGGCGCATCAAATCGCTTCGCGCACGCCGCGGCGGTTGCAGTAGCCGAAGCGCCAGCAAAGGCATACAACCCGCTATTTATTTATGGTGAGTCCGGACTTGGAAAAACCCACTTGCTGCACGCGATTGGCGCTTACGCCAAAGAGTTATATGGCAGTGTGCGTGTGCGTTACGTTTCATCTGAAGAGTTCACAAATGACTTTATTAACTCGATTCGTGACGATAAAGCTTCGGCATTCCAGCGCCGCTATCGCGACCTTGATGTTCTGTTGGTCGATGACATTCAGTTCTTAGAAAATAAAGAGCGCACCCAAGAAGAGTTCTTCCACACTTTTAACACTTTATACAACGCTAATAAACAAATAGTTATCTCATCTGATCGTCCGCCAAAGCAATTAACTACTTTGGAAGATCGTCTCCGTTCTCGTTTCGAGTGGGGTTTGATTACAGATATCCAACCTCCAGAATTAGAAACTCGTATCGCTATTCTTCGTAAGAAAGCGGCGCAAGATAAATTAAATGCACCGGATGACGTACTCGAATATATCGCCAGCAAAATTTCTACAAATATTCGCGAACTCGAAGGCGCATTAATTCGTGTTACAGCCTTCGCTAGTCTTAACCGACAAGGCGTTGATCTAGGTCTTGCTGAAATTGTTTTAAAAGATTTGATCCCGAGTGGTGCCGGTCCAGAAATCACCGGCGCAACAATCATGGCCCAGACAGCCGCTTACTTCAGCCTAACTATCGATGATTTATGTGGCACTTCTCGTTCGCGCGTTTTAGTTAACGCCCGTCAGATCGCTATGTATTTGTGCCGCGAGTTAACCGAGTTGTCGCTTCCAAAGATTGGGCAGGCCTTCGGAGGCCGCGACCACACCACTGTTATGCACGCCGACCGGAAGATCCGCCAATTAATGGCAGAGCGCCGATCTATCTATAACCAAGTCACAGAGTTAACCAACCGAATTAAATCTCAGAACAGAGGTTGATTTCGGCCAAATGTCCGAATTAAGAACCTTACCCCCAGTTGTGGAGAAGGTGTGGATAACTGTGGATTGCAGCGGTAAATCTGTGGTTAACAAGAATTAGTTATAACTTTTTTTAAAACGGAGAGGGAGGGCGAGTTATGTTGCAGAGTTTTATACACAGTTCGACCTTGTTTATCCACACCTTTTTAACAGCAGAACACACCTTTGAGCAGGGCTTTTTAACTTTATCCACAGTTATCTTGGTTGGTTACTACTACTACCTATATATACAGAAAACCCGCATCCAAACGAACCACACAGCCTCAACCCTTTTTTTTGGACTATCTAACTCTTCTATCAACATGAAAGACTTTCAACTAAAGAAACTGAGGGCAACCGCGTGAAATTTACTGTCGAGCAAGGCGCACTTACAGATGGCGTCAACTGGGTATCCCGCAGTCTTTCAACTAGACCAATAAAAACCGAGCTTCTTGGAATTGTCATCGATGCGACCGGAGATGAAGTAACTCTCTCTGGATCAGATTTAGAAACATCTAGTAAAGCTTTCTTTAAAGCATACATCTCCCAACCAGGAAAAGTTTTAGTTCCCGGAAAACTACTTGCGGAAATTTCTAGATCTCTTCCGAATAAACCGATAACAATCACACTTGATGGCTCTCGAGTTTTAGTTACATCCGGCTCTGCAAAATTCACTCTCCCAACACTTTCGATTTCCGAATATCCATCCCTACCTGAACTACCTGAAACCACTGGTGTTGTTGCCAGCGATGTTTTCGCAACAGCTGTGGCACAAGTAGCAATCGCGGCAGGAAAAGACGACTCGCTTCCAACACTGACTGGCGTTCATATTGAGATAAACGAAGACACAGTGACTTTAGCCGCAACAGATAGATACCGGTTAGCAGTTCGTGAATTTACTTGGCAACCAACCACACCAGGACTTTCTACAACATCACTTTTACGCGGACGCACTATTGCAGATGCCGCAAAATCGTTAACCGGCTCTAAAAACGTTTCACTTTCTTTCGCACCAAACACTAGTAATGATCGCCTTGCTGGTTTCGCCGGCGAAGGTAAATCGATGACCTCAAGAATGTTAGATGGAACATTTCCTCCATACCGACATTTACTTCCACAAGATGTAACCACAACAGCAATCGTTGAAGTCGCACCGTTTTTAGATTCTGTTCGCCGCGTTGCACTCGTAACCGATAAAACAGTTCCGCTACGTCTGGAGTTTGCAAACAACACCGTTTCACTAGAAGCAGGTGCAGGCGAAGAAGCACAAGCCACCGAAGCAATTGAAATCTTGTTAAACGGTGAGCCAATCTCGATTGCTTTCAACCCAGTATTTCTGGCAGATGGTCTACAAGCTGTAGGCACATCATTTGTGCAGATTTCATTTACCGGTTCAAATAAACCAGCAATCCTGAGTGGTAAATCAGATCGCGACGGTAAAGTAATTGAAAACTACCGTTACCTTCTAATGCCGATGCGTTACGCCTCATAACCACTTTAAAGATTTTATTAAGAGTATAAAGTGCGCGTTACTAAATTAGCGCTGACCAACTTCCGCTCCTACAAAAACCTTGAGTTGGAGTTCAATGCTGGCCCAACCACCTTTATCGGCAACAATGGTTCAGGCAAAACTAATATCGCCGAAAGTTTGATCTATCTCGCCTACCTTTCATCTCACCGTGTTTCACAGAACCTTCCACTTTTAAATTTAGGAAGCGACCAAGCGATTATTCGCGCCGAGATAGAACGCGACAACCGCACTTTGCAAGTTGATCTAGAAATTAATGCCAGCAAAACAAACCGGGCGCGGTTAAATCAAAACCCAACAAAGTCACAACGCGAGATATTGGGAGCCCTACAAGTTATTTATTTTTCCCCAGAAGACTTAGATCTCGTGCGCGGTGAACCTACCCACCGCCGCGATTTCCTCGATAAATTACTTATTACTCGCGCCCCGCGTTTAGCTGGCGTCATCTCGGATTATGAGAGAGTTGTTAAACAACGCAACGCCTTGCTTAAAACTCGAGCCCCCGAAAACGCTTTAGTGCCGTGGACCGAACAACTAATCAACCTAGGCGCACAATTAAGCGCAGAACGAATTTCCTTAGTTGAAGCGTTAAACCCTTATGTATCTGCAAATTACGCCAATTTAAATGAAGTGAAACCAGCTTCTATTTCCTACAAATCAAACACCGATGGGTTAACAACTAGCACCGAAGTAAATTTAGAAATACTTACCGAACGGCAATTAGAAGTATCCCGCCAAGAGATAGAACGCGGAGTTTCTTTAATCGGACCACACCGTGATGATTTACATCTTCAACTTGGTGACTTTCCCGCTAAAGGTTATGCCAGCCACGGTGAATCTTGGTCAATGGCAATTTCACTTCGTATCGGTTCCTACAACCTTCTTAAATCAGAAGGCGCTGAACCTGTATTAATCCTCGACGATATTTTTGCGGAGCTAGATACCACTCGCCGCCAGCAGTTAACCTCAGTTACCCAAATGGCTGAACAAACTTTTATCACCGCCGCGGTTGAAAGTGATCTACCTTCCGAATTACTATCTACTAAATATTACGTCACCCCCGGTTTTGTTTCGAAAGAGGGCAAGTAATGAGTAAACGCGATTTAGCCCTTGACCTCTTCCGCAGCTACAAAACCGGATTTATAAAAAAATCAAAACCTGTGCAAGAGAGAACCAACACCCCAGGAGACCCAACTCTTATCAGCGAAGTGATGTCAGATCTAATTAACCAACGCGATTGGCATTTAGGAATTGCTGAAGGAACTTTGTTTTCATCTTGGAAAGAAATTGTTGGCGAAGATATTGCTTCTCACACAACTCCAATTTCTCTTCTCGAAGGCGCACTTCTAATTCAATGTTCATCAACCGCCTGGGCGACTCAATTAAACGCAGTCGGACAAGATTTACTAAACACAATTCAAAACTCCACTCCTGGAGCGGGAGTCGCCTCACTCGCATTTATCGGCCCACAAGCACCTTCGTGGAAGCGTGGTCTGCGGACAATTAAAAACGAGCGCGGACCTCGGGATACCTACGGTTAGAGACCCTTTAACCCCCCTCACCCACTAGGAACCCTCACCCACGCTCAGAAAATGGCGCATTTGGCGCACCTGTGGCTTTTTATGGCTAGCGGGCTTTTCATTTACCGATAGGATTATCAGGCTCAGTGAAGGAATTCCCCTTCTAGGCGTGTTTTAAGGCCAGAACCAGATTTTAAAAGGAGCTTTAGTGACGAAACAAGCCGGCGGATACGACGCCAGTTCGATCACCGTCCTTGAGGGTTTGGATGCCGTTCGCAAGCGCCCCGGAATGTATATCGGCTCAACCGGCGAACGCGGCCTGCACCACCTCGTCTATGAAGTAGTCGATAACTCAGTTGATGAAGCCCTTGCTGGTTATTGCGACGAAATAAATATTACTTTGATGGAAGACGGATCTTTGCAATGCGTCGACAACGGCCGCGGTATCCCAGTTGATATGCACCCAGTTGAAAAGAAGCCGGCGCTAGAAGTTGTTCTTACAGTTCTGCACGCCGGCGGAAAATTCGGCGATGGCGGTTACTCAGTTTCTGGCGGATTACACGGCGTTGGTATTTCTGTAGTTAATGCACTCTCAACAGATTTATCTGTGCAAGTTCAACGCGACGGTTTCTTTTGGAGCCAAGAATATAAGTTAGGTGTTCCCACTGCGCCCGTTAAAAAAGGCGGCGCTTCCGAGAAAACCGGAACCACTGTTCAATTCTGGCCTTCCGAGGAAATATTTGAAACCACAGATTTTTCATTTGAAATTTTATCTACCCGTTTTCGCGAAATGGCATTTCTTAATAAAGGCCTTCGTTTAACACTTACCGATTTGCGCCCCGGCCACGTAGACGAAAAGGGCGAACCACTGCACGTTAACTATAAATACGACGGCGGAATCGCAGATTTCGTAAAACACTTAAATTCAACCCGCGGTGAAACCCACAAATCCATCATCTTCTTTGAAGGTGAAGATAAGAAAGCCAAACTTTCTCTCGAAGTTGCCATGCAGTGGAACGCCGGATTCTCCGAATCTGTTTACACCTTTGCTAACACAATCCACACCCACGAGGGCGGAACTCATGAAGAAGGTTTCCGTACCGCGCTTACATCCGTAGTAAATAAATTTGGCGAAGAAGCTGGTTACATCCGCAAAAAAGAAGACCGCCTAACCGGTGATGATGTACGTGAAGGTTTAACTGCAATTGTTTCAATCAAATTAGCAGAACCACAGTTTGAGGGACAGACCAAAACCAAACTCGGAAACACTGAGGCAAAGTCATATACCCAAAAATCAGTAAATGAGTTTTTAACACAATGGTTTGAACAAAACCCACAAGAAGGTAAAGATATTGTCCGAAAAAGCATTGATGCCGCTGCAGCGCGCGTAGCAGCACGTAAAGCCCGCGATTTATCGCGTAACCGCAAAGGTTTGCTCGAAGGTCGCGGAATGCCGGGCAAGTTAGCGGATTGCCAATGGACTGATCCGGCAAAGTGCGAGCTTTACATTGTCGAAGGTGATTCTGCTGGTGGATCTACAAAAGGTGGTCGCGATTCGCGCAACCAAGCAGTGCTACCAATCCGCGGAAAAATTCTCAACGTTGAAAAAGCGCGCATTGATCGCGTACTGCAAAACAACGAAGTGCAAGCCTTAATCACCGCACTTGGCACTGGTGTTCACGAAGATTTCGATATTGAAAAATTGCGCTATCACAAGATCATTTTGATGGCCGATGCTGATGTTGACGGACAACATATCCGCACATTGCTTTTAACTTTGCTTTTCCGCTTTATGCGCCCACTGATTGAAAACGGCTATGTTTACTTGGCCCAACCACCACTTTATAAAATTAAATGGGGCGGTAAAGATGAAGTGCAATACGCCTTCTCTGACCGCGAACGCGATGGAATGATCAAAATTGGTTTAGATGCCGGAAAGCGTTTACCAAAAGATGACGGCATTCAACGCTTCAAAGGTTTAGGTGAAATGCCCGCGAAAGAATTGTGGGACACAACAATGGATCCAGAGCACCGCGTCTTGATTCAAGTAACACTCGATGATGCTGCGGCTGCCGATGACTTGTTCTCAGTTTTAATGGGTGAAGATGTAGAACAACGCCGCGCATTTATTCAACGTAACGCTAAAGACGTCAGATTCTTGGATATCTAAATGGCTGAAGATAAAACTCCCGTAGACCGCACCGGTATGGCTAACCCTGGCGATGATTTCGACCGGATTGAAACCGTTGATCTACAAGTTGAGATGGCACGTTCTTATCTTGACTATGCAATGTCAGTTATTGTCGGCCGCGCACTTCCAGATGTTCGAGATGGTTTAAAGCCAGTTCATCGCCGCGTTTTATATGCAATGTATGACGCGGGTTATCGCCCTGACAAGGGTTACTACAAATCTTCTCGCATCGTCGGTGATGTCATGGGTAATTACCATCCACACGGTGACACCGCGATTTATGACACTGTTGTTCGTTTGGCCCAACACTGGTCTCTTCGCTATCCATTGGTGGATGGCAACGGTAACTTCGGTTCTCCAGGCAACGATCCCGCCGCGGCAATGCGTTATACCGAAGCCCGTCTTTCACCAATCGCGATGGAGATGATGCGCGATATCGATGAAGACACCGTTAACTTCTCCCCAAATTACGACGGCCGATCACAAGAGCCAGATGTATTACCAAGCCGCTTCCCAAACTTATTAGTAAACGGTTCTGCCGGTATCGCCGTTGGAATGGCTACAAATATTCCACCGCACAACCTACGTGAAATCACTGAAGGAGTTATTTACTCACTCAATAACCCGGATCTAAAACCCGAAGAACTTCTTGCTGAATTGTTAAAGATTGTTAAAGGCCCAGATTTCCCAACTAAAGCTTTAATTGTTGGACGCACCGGAATTGAAGAGGCTTATCGCACAGGTCGCGGATCAGTAACCATGCGCGCAGTTGTGCAAGTAGAAGAAATTAATAAGCGCACCTGTTTAGTTGTTAGCGAACTCCCATACCAAGTTAACCCAGATAATCTGGCACTAAAAATTGCTGAGTTAGTTAAAGATGGCAAAATTAAAGGCATCGCTGATGTGCGCGATGAAGGTAATGAGCGCTTAGGGCAACGTCTAGTAATTGTTCTTCAATCATCAGCAATTCCTAAAGTCGTCTTAAATAACCTTTATAAGCAAACACAACTGCAAGATACCTTCGGTGCAAACATGTTGGCACTCGTTGATGGTGTGCCACGCACCCTGCGCCTTGATGAATTTATTAAGTTCTACATTCAACACCAAGTCGAAGTAATTATTCGCCGCACCAAATACCGCTTAGCTGAAAAAGAGAAACGCGCCCACATCTTGCAGGGTTATCTCAAAGCACTTGATGCGCTGGATGCAGTTATCGCTTTAATCCGCGCCTCAACAACTCCAGAGGAAGCACGCACCGGTTTGATGAAGTTACTTGATGTTGATGAAGTACAAGCAAATGCAATTCTTGATATGCAACTGCGCCGTATCGCAGCGTTGGAACGCCAGAAGATCAACGATGAATACAACGGACTTATGGCCGATATCGTTGAACTCAACGAGATCTTGGCCAGTGAAGCAAAGCAGCGTCAGATAATCATTTCCGAGCTCACCGATTTAACAGCCAAGTACGGCGATGAACGCCGCACCCAAATCGTGGCCAGCGAAGGTGACTTCTCTGCCGAAGATTTAATTCCTGATCAAGATGCCGTTGTCACAATTACTCGCACTGGTTATGCCAAGCGCACCAACGCCGATCTTTACAAGACACAACGTCGCGGCGGTCGTGGCGTAAAAGGCGCGGCGCTCAAACAAGATGACGTTGTTGATCACTTCTTTGTTGCCAGCACACACGACTGGTTGCTGTTCTTTACCAACCAGGGTCGCGTTTACCGCGCCAAAGTGCACGAGCTTCCAGATGCTGGCCGCGATGCGCGCGGGCAACATGTCGCAAATTTAATGGCATTTAAATCCGATGAAACAATTGCGCAAGTGTTATCAATTAAAGATTACACAGCATCTCCTTACTTAGTGCTTGCCACTAAAACTGGTTTAGTTAAGAAGACTCCACTTACAGAATACGATTCACCACGCACTGGCGGCTTAATTGCAATCTCACTAAAACCAGGTGATGAAGTTGTATCTGCAGCGCTCGTTAACAAAGACGATGAAATTCTTTTGGTTTCCAAGAAAGCAATGTCTTTACGTTTTGCGGCAGATGAAGAATCACTTCGCCCAATGGGACGCTCTACAAGTGGTGTAATCGGAATGAAGTTCCGCACCGGCGACGAACTTTTAACAATGGCGCGCATTGATTCCAAAACCGTATCTTCATTTGTATTTACGGCAACCGATGGTGGTTACGGTAAGAAGACTCCACTCGATGAATATCGTTTACAAGGTCGCGGCGGAATCGGAATCAAAGCCGCCAAGATAGATGAAAATTCACGTGGCTCACTTGTCAGCGCACTTGTTCTCGCCGACAGCGATGAAATCCTTGCGATTACATCTGCCGGCACAGTTATGCGCACACCAGCTGCTGAGGTGCGCCAGACTGGCCGTGATTCAATGGGCGTTCGCTTGGTAAACCTTGATGAAGGCGTTGCCCTGGTCTCTGTTACACAGAACCAGGAAGATGAGATTTCCGCTAAATAACGCTACGCTTCCGCCATCTGCGCTAAGGCGTGCGTTTTGGTCTCTTGAAGAAGTTCAAGTAACCTAGCGCTTCTGCAATAAAGAGAGATCTTTCTTGCGGGCCCATAGCTCAGCCTGGTTAGAGCGCTTCCCTGATAAGGAAGAGGTCGGTGGTTCAAGTCCACCTGGGCCCACCCGTTCTAACACGGGGACCTAGCTCAATTGGTAGAGCACCGCCTTTGCAAGGCGGGGGTTAGGGGTTCGATTCCCCTGGTCTCCACAAATCTTGATTTTGGAACCAGATAAACCTGGTCTCCACAATTCCTTACTAAACTTTTGAAATGTCCAAAACGGCGAAAATTCTTATATTTATCTTCTTGGCTCAAAGTTTTCTAAACCCCAACCATTCAATTGCGGCGACTCAAGCCAAAACTATTGATTCATGCAAATTAGCAAAAGTTGTACAAGAGCCATTAACCGCTGGATTTCCGCGTGAAGCGAGCCTTATGCCTTCCACAGGAAAAGTCCGAAACCTATTTCTTTTTGTAGATTTTCCCGACAACCCATCAAAAGCTAGTTCCAAGAAATTCGCCGATAATTACTTTACAACTGCGAAAAAATTCTTGGAAGATATTAGTTACGGAAAAATAACACCTGTTTTAACCGTTAGCAGTAAAGTCTTTAGAATCAATAAAAATTCATCGTCTTATAAGATGTTTAACGACGGTCAAGGAGATGCACCAGGCTTAGTTCAGGATGCTTTGGATGCCGCGGATAGCGAGATAGATTTTAAAAATTTCGACTTAGTAACAGTCTTGCCACCAGAAAACACAAAAAATATAAATACAAGCGGAGCTCTTACAGGTGGAGCTGAGTCATTTAAAACCAAAGAAAAGAATTTCTCCAGCGCAATATTTATCGGTAAAAATAAACTCTCGAATTTCAGTCAACCCGGATTTGGTTGGAGTTTCTATGCGCACGAATTTGGACACGTACTTGGCATAACCCACCCATTTAAATATGTAGAGGGCAAACCAGGTCCAATCTGGGATCTAATGGGTAATGGTGGAACTTCTGTTCCTGAATTCATAGGGTGGCATCGCTTCATTCTAAATTGGTTAGGCGAGAAGGAGATTGTCTGCCTATCAAAAGATAGTAAAGGAACCGTTGAACAAACACTGAAACCGCTAAATTCAAAAGAGGCGGGAAAGAAGCTTGTGATCACGCCATTGAGCGCGACTCAAGCGCTGGTTGTGGAAGCACGACGTCAATCCACCTTCGACAAATTAACACCTAACGAAACCGGAGTTCTGGTTTATCTAGTCGACGTTACAAAAGGTGATGACCAAGGAATAATCACAATTATCAGCAGCAAGAAGACAACAAAAGACACCCAAATACTCGGCTCCTTGAAGCCTGGTGAGAAAGTTTCTTACAAAGGGATAACAATTCAAGTTGTTTCTTCCAACAAATCAGGTGACACAATCAAGGTAAGTAGCTAACCTAAAATCTTCAGGTACTATTCGGACTCCACTAAAGCGATTGGCTAAAAACATGTCATCAACAGCAACTCTGCACACATCACTCGGCGATATCGTCATCGAGCTCTACCCAAATCACGCACCAAAGACTGTTGCTAACTTTGTTGAACTCGCAACTGGTGCAAAAGAGTGGACCGATCCCCGCGACGGAAAGAAAACAACTGCGAAGTTGTACGACGGAACTATTTTTCACCGCGTCATTTCAGGTTTCATGATTCAAGGTGGAGATCCACTCGGAAAAGGTTTCGGCGGGCCTGGTTACCAATTCGCTGATGAATTCCATGGTGAGCTGCAATTCGACGCGCCATACATTCTTGCAATGGCTAATTCAGGACCAGGAACAAATGGTTCACAATTCTTCATCACTGTTGCACCAACAACTTGGTTAAACCGCAAACACACTATCTTCGGAGCAGTTAAAGACGCTGCTTCTCAGGCTGTTGTAGACAAAATTGGTTCAACACCAACGGGTGCACAAGACGTTCCAGTTACACCAGTTGTAATCAATAGCGTCACCATCGCTTAACAAAACACTGATGTATAAAATGAAGCGTTCTGCAACGCTCTCATTAATTACAATTATTTGTGCTGCCTACCTCGCAGATCTGATTTATCCGCAGTTCTATGATTACACCGCGCTCTTTGGTCCACTAGTTCAATCTGGTGAAATCTGGCGTTTATTTTCTGTCGCACTAGTTCATGGCGGGCTGACGCATCTATTTTTTAATATGTTCTCACTTCTTGTTTTGGGCAATCCTGTTGAAGCAGCTCTCGGCAAAGCGCGCTTTCTTGTAATTTTCTTCGTCTCACTGCTAACCGGTTCACTCGCCTCGGTTTACTTAAGCAGCTACCCATATGTTTCAGTCGGGGCATCAGGTGCGGTCTTTGGGTTATTCGGAGCGTTTATCGCGATGCGCAAAATGATCAGCGAGGGCGTACGCGACATTTATCTAATCATCGGCCTGAACTTTGTATTCGGCTTCATCCTGGGCGGAGTGGACTGGCGAGCCCACCTGGGAGGCCTTGTTGGGGGCTATCTAACGACTACAGTGTTACTTCGAATTACACGCGTGTAATTCATACACACCTGTGGATGTAACCTGTGGATAACTCCAGAATAAGGAATTCTCGCTAAGGACTGGGGAAAAGCCTTTTACAGTCCTTGCGCTTCTAATTCCTTATTCTTGCTTAACACTACGCAAGAGAATTTGCGCAACATCTAAAACCTCAACATCGCTTTGTCGAGCAACCATTCCGTCGCCAACCATTACACGACAGAACGGACAAGCAACTGCAACTTCTTGCGCGCCAGTTGAAATAGCTTCGTCAACGCGATTTAAATTAATACGCGTTCCAATTTTCTCTTCCATCCACATACGTCCGCCACCACCACCGCAACAGAATGAACGCTCTTGATTTCGTGGCATCTCAGTTACATCGCAACCAGATGCTTCAAGTAATTCACGAGGTGGCGCGTAGATCTGATTGTGACGACCTAAGTAACAAGGATCGTGATAGGTCAACTTTTGTTCGCTCTTATGTGGGCTTGGCTTTAAACGCTTCTCTTTAATCAAAGTATTAAGCAATTGTGTGTGGTGCAACATTTCGAGTTCAAAACCACTCTGCGCATAATCGCGGCCAATTGTTGTAAAGCAATGCGGGCAAGTAACTACAACTTTCTTCTTACCCTTTGGGCGACCCGCAAAGACTTCATTAAATGTTTCAATATTCTCGCGAGAAAGAATTTGGTATAAAAATTCATTTCCTGATCGACGCGCCGGATCTCCAGTGCAAGTTTCGCGCTTACCTAAGACCGCAAAGTTAACTCCGGCCATCCATAAAAGTTCGGCTACAGCTTTTGTAGTTTTCTTGGCGCGCTCTTCATAAGCACCGGCACAGCCAACCCAAAATAAATACTCAACTTCATCTGGAAGCACGCCTTCAACAACGCGAACCGGGAAATCACATTCTGCGATCCAGCCTTCGCGGTCTTGTTTATTAGCTCCCCAGGGATTGCCAGCCTTTTCTAAATTACGGAAGGTGCCACCGAGTTCAGATGGAAATTCTGATTCAACTAAAACCTGGAAGCGGCGCATATTTACAATGTGATCAACGTGTTCGATGTCGACTGGACATTCATTTACGCAAGCGCCACACATCGTGCAAGACCAGAGAACATCAAGTGAAATAGGGCCGTTTTCCCCCACTATCGCCTCGCTTTCAACGACCTTGGCCATTGCGTGATCGCGCATCGCCATAATCAAAAGCTTTGGCGAGAGTGGTTTATCAGTGTGCCAAGCAGGGCATTGCGATTGGCAACGTCCACACTCGGTACACGACGTCATATCAAGCAAACCTTTCCAAGAAATATCTTGGCGGTTGCCGAGTCCAAAGACATCGTCTTCAGCGGGATCTTCAAAGTTAATTGGCTTACCTTTAGAAAGCATTTCAGGGAGCGCGCCGAGTGAAGCACTGCCATCGCTATTGCGCTTGTAATAAATATTAAAGAAGGCCAAGAAGCGGTGCCAAGCAATTCCCATTGTTAAGTTACTTGCGATGACAACGAACCAAGTCATCGAGATAACAATTTTCGCAGTTGCAACATAGACAATTGCGTTCTCAATCGCGAGCTGACTCATACCTTGAAATGCCATAACTGCCGGCCAAGAGATTGCAAAGTGCCAATTCCAACTTGTCTCACCAGCGTGTGCGCCTTCTAGGCCACGCAATGCAAATACACAGAAAACAATCGCTAAAATTGTTGCTTCAACGTAATACGCTTTCCACATTCCAGAACCAGCAAAGCGATTTAACATTCGGAATCTGGTGACTTGGCGAATACCAATTAAAGTGACAATTCCTATTCCGGTAGCGAGTGCTATAAATTCCGCAAAGAGTTCATAAACAACCCAATGACCAATTATTGGCAGAATAAAATCAGGATTTATCACTTGTCCGTAAGCGGTAATCAAAGTTCCAAAGAGCGCACCAAAACCGATCATTACAAACCAGTGAGCAATTCCAGTTGCGGAGAAGTTGAGCATCTTGGTGTGGCCCAAAACTTCGTGCAACATATTCTTTAAACGCGCACCACGATCATTGCTGCGAGTTGGATCAGGTTGGCCCTTGCGATAAATCCCAACCAACTGCGGCACCCGAATGGCGAGCAGTACTAGCGCGACAACGGTGATCGCATAGGAGAGTGAGGCCAGGGCGATACGCATAACGCGAGGTTACCGAGGTGGGGCGGGAATATCTGGGCAAGGCGGGGAGTTATACGGGATGGTCCAAACTTGAGTCGCTCCGACTCACTCTTTCGGGTAAGATCGACTCAGGTTAGACCAGCCTCAACCCCAGATCGGGCTTGAGATGAGCTAAAAAGTTCAAGATAAGTAAAAGGAGCAATACAAATGGCTAGAGCAGTCGGAATCGACCTCGGAACAACAAATAGCTGCGTATCGGTACTCGAAGGTGGAGAGCCAACGGTTATCGCCAACGCAGAAGGCGCTCGCACAACCCCATCGATCGTTGCCTTCGCTAAAAATGGCGAAGTTCTCGTGGGTGAAGTTGCTAAGCGCCAATCAGTGACCAACGTCGAACGCACAATCCGTTCCGTTAAGCGTCACATGGGTACTAACTGGTCAATGGATATTGATGGCAAGAAGTACACACCACAAGAAATTTCTGCACGTATTCTTCAAAAGCTAAAGCGCGATGCTGAGGCATACCTTGGTGAAACTGTGACGGATGCAGTTATTACTGTTCCTGCCTATTTCTCAGATGCAGAACGTCAAGCAACAAAAGAAGCAGGCGAGATCGCCGGACTTAATGTGCTTCGCATTATCAACGAGCCAACTGCAGCAGCGCTCGCATACGGTTTAGATAAAGCAGATCAAGAACAAACAATTTTAGTCTTCGACTTAGGTGGCGGAACATTTGACGTTTCACTACTTGAAATCGGTGACGGAGTTGTTGAAGTTAAAGCAACCGCTGGTGATAACCACCTTGGTGGAGATGACTGGGATCAAGCGCTTGTCGATTACTTAGTTCAAACATTCGGTTCAAAGAATGGAATCGATTTAACTAAAGATAAGATGGCGATGCAACGTATTCGTGAAGCTGCTGAAAAAGCGAAGATCGAACTTTCATCATCACAGCAAGCATCAATTAACTTGCCTTACATCACCGTTGATGCCGAGAAAAATCCATTGTTCCTTGATGAGACATTGACTCGCGCACAATTTCAAACACTTACTGCACCTCTTCTTGAGCGTTGCAAGAAGCCTTTCCAGCAAGTACTAAAAGATTCTGGAATCGCAATCGGCAATATTAAGAGCGTTGTACTTGTTGGTGGATCAACTCGTATGCCAGCAGTCGTAGACTTGGTTCGCGACCTAACTGGCGGAAAAGAGCCAAATAAGGGCGTAAATCCTGATGAAGTTGTAGCCGTCGGCGCATCACTTCAAGCCGGAGTACTTAAGGGTGAAGTTAAAGATGTTCTCCTTCTCGATGTAACACCGCTGACACTTGGTATTGAAACTAAGGGTGGAGTTATGACCAAGATGATCGAGCGCAACACAACTATTCCTACAAAGCGCAGTGAAATCTTCACAACCGCCGATGACAATCAGCCTGCTGTGCAGATCCAGGTCTACCAGGGCGAACGTGAAATGGCTGCTTACAACAAGAAGCTAGGTATGTTTGAGTTAACTGGAATCGCACCAGCACCACGTGGAGTTCCACAAGTTGAAGTTACCTTCGATATTGACGCAAACGGAATCGTTCACGTTGGCGCAAAAGATCTTGCAACCGGCAAAGAACAATCAGTCACAATCAGTGGTGGATCTGCTCTTTCTAAAGAAGAGATTGATCGCATGATGGCAGATGCCGAATCACACGCTGCAGAAGATAAGCAACGTCGTGAAGAAGCAGAGATCCGTAACAACGGAGACTCACTTGTCTACCAGACTGAAAAATTCATTGCAGATAATGCAGAGAAACTTTCTGAAGGTGAAGCAGCAGAGAAGAAGACCGAAGTTGAGGCAGCACTTGCCGAACTTAAGACTTCACTCGGTGGCGCTAACTTCGAATCAATCAAATCAAATACCGAAAAGGTAGCAACTCTTAGCCAAGCACTTGGCGCTGCGATGTATGCAGCAGCAGGTGCTGCAGCCGGCAACGGTTCCGCAAATGAAGATGGCGTCGAAGATGCTGAAGTAGTTGACGAAGGTAGTAATTAATGTCTGACTCAACAACAGATGAAGTTGTTGAATCCGTTGAAGACGTAGCAGTGGAAGCTGCCCCGGTTCAAGAAATTGATCCGGTGGCAGCGCTCACCGCTGATTTACAACGACTTCAGGCAGAGTATGCAAATTACCGAAAGCGTGTAGAACGCGATCGCGCCTTGGCGCACGAACTTGCAATTGGTGCGGTTTTAACTGAGTTGCTTGCAACTTTGGACGACATTGATCGCGCGACCGAACACGGTGAACTAACTGGTGGATTTAAATCTGTCTCAGATCAGATCACTGGGATAACAACCCGTTTAGGTCTAGAAAAATACGGCACAGCTGGCGATGAATTTGATCCACAAGTTCACGAAGCACTGATGCATGACACAAGCGCTGATGTTGCGGTACCGACTGCAACAAAGATCTTGCAGCCAGGATATAAATATAAAGAACGTATCCTGCGTCCTGCTCGCGTTGCTGTCACCGATCCTGCCGAAACGACCGCGGAGTAAAAAACTTCTATGGCCGCTAAAGACCTTTATGAGAAGGACTTCTACAAGATCCTCGGACTTGGCAAATCTGCCAGTGGCGATGAGATTAAGAAGAAATACCGCTCTCTAGCGCGCGAACTTCACCCAGATAAAACCAAGGGCGATGCGGCAATGGAAGAAAAGTTCAAAGCAGTATCTGAGGCATATGACATCTTGTCTGATGGAAAAAAGCGTGCCGAATACGACCAAGCGCGCGAAATGTTTGAACGCGGCGGCTTTCGTGCACCGCAAGGCGGACAAAACTTTCAGGGTGGCGACTTCTCTGACATTTTTGGTGGCGGAAACCCGCAAGATATCTTCGCCAATTTATTTGGTGGTGGTGGACGTCGCGGTCCACGTAAAGGACAAGACCTGCAAACAGAGGCAACAATTACCTTTAAAGAAGCAGCGTTTGGCACCACTTTAGAACTTCGTTTATCTAGCGATGGCGGACCATCGCAAACCATTTCAGCGCGCGTTCCTGCGGGAGTAAACGATGGCGCAAAGATTCGCGTTAAAGGTAAAGGATCGCAAGGCGAAGCTGGCCCCGGAGATTTATTCATTTTATTGCACGTAAAAGCGCACCAAATCTTTTCGCGTAAAGGTGAAAATATTGCAATCACAGTGCCAGTTACTTTTACCGAAGCAGCACTTGGTGCTGATATAAAAGTTCCAACTTTGACTGGCGAAGAAGTAACGCTTCGTTTATCACCTGGCACATCAAATGGTCGCGTGCTGCGTGTTAAAGGTCGCGGAATTACCAAAGGTGCAACAACCGGAGACTTACTTGTAACCGTTGAAGTGCAGGTGCCACAGAATTTACCAAGCGATGCAATTGATGCACTGCAGAAATATGCTAAAGCAACATCAGAAATAGATGTGCGAAGTGAGCTAAAGAATAAGGCGGAGTTATGAGCAACGAACCGCAAGACAATAAGACGCCAGACGATGATGCTGGACTTTATGTGATTTCAGTTGCCGCAGAACTTTCTGGTCTACATCCGCAAACTTTGCGCCAATACGATCGCTTAGGTTTAGTTTCACCAAATCGCACCGTGGGGCGCAATCGTCGTTACTCGCTGCGCGATATTGCATCACTTCGAATGGTTGGCCGTCTAGTCGGTGAAGGAATTAACCACGCCGGCATTAAGCGCATAATTGAACTGGAATCTGCAATGGCAAATATGGCGATCGAAGTCGCGCAGTTGCGGATCGAAGTGGATGCGCTCCTTAAAGAGAACCCACCAAAATCATTGGCTACCCGCCGCAAAAGCGAAGTAATCGTTTACAAAGAGGATTAAACCTTCTTAATCGCTTTAACTCTTCCGCTCCATTTACCCAAAACTTTTTCAGCCGGCGTTAACAAAACATCTTCAAGAACCGTTGAGTAAATATCTCGGAAATCAGTGGTCACAGGTAAATCGCCATCAATTAACTTAGTAAGTGAAGGTTGATCGCCAAAGAATCCGCCATTTACGCGATCACCAATTAAGAAGACTGGCCCTGCGGTTCCGTGATCAGTTCCTTCAGAACCATTTCCTCTAACACGTCTTCCAAACTCGCTGTAAACAAGCACTGTGATGTCTTTAGATCTACCCGATGCTTTCATCTGACTTAAGAACTTAGTGATACTTGTTGAAACGGTTCCGAGTAGCGCTGCTTGAGCGTTAGCTTCATTGGCGTGAGTATCGAAACCACCGAGTGAAACAGACCAAACTTTTGTAGGAGCACCGGCGGAAATTAGCTTTCCAACAACATTTAATTGCTGACTCAAGTTTGAATCACCACCAGCGTTGCCACCACCAACAGTCGGCAAATCATCCGACATTGGCGCGGCTTGAGATAAAACAGGCGTGATATTTCCAGAGATAGTAAATAGATTACGCATTGATAAAGCCGCCGCCGCCATCAATTTGTTATCAGCCTTTGAAGGTTTTGATAGTTGATCGCATGCTTTAGCAAATACACCGGACGGAATTACTAAGCCACCCAATGGAAGTGCGGATCCACTGTTCTTTGCACCGACTAATAACGGTGGCAGAACAGAACCCAAACTTATGGAAGTCATCGGATCTATCTTCTGGGTATCGAGCCAACGTCCCAACCAACCAGTACTTAGATGCGTTTTTGGAGATCCAGTCTGCCAAATTGCCATAGAAGAAAAATGTGAACGATCTGGTTCTGGATACCCAACACCGCGAATAATGGCCACTTTCTTTTCATCCCAAAGACCTTTAATTCCGGTCATTGCTGGATTCAAAGCCAAACCATCTGTAAGTGGAAGTAACGTTTCAGCTTTATAAGTTAAATCAGGGCGCGCTGCGTAATAAGCAGGATCTTTATAAGGAATTACCGTATTTAAACCATCGTTTCCGCCATATAAAGTCACCACAACTAAAATCGGAGTACCAAGAGGAAGTGGCCGCGTGATTGCCGCTTCTGCAATATCGTTCATTGAAAGAACGGTGGCAGCTGTTGCTGCTGTTGCAGCACCCGAGAACTTTAAGAATTGACGCCTGGTGTACTTGGACATCCCAAGTTGTTCGGCTGACATTGTTGGTATTTCGTTCATTGGCTCACCACATATTCCGGGCTACAAATTGCAAGGGAGAGTAAACGGGCAGGAACTTTCTGCAAATCACCAAGAGCAACTGCTGTACGCGAAGTCCATTCAGGAACCGCTAATAAATCGGCCAAGTAAGAAACTCGCTTATCCGGAGCGATTGCTTCAAGTGCAGATAGATCGGCCTGCTTAACCAACCAATCTGCAAAAACGATTCTAAATTGCGCACTTGCCGAGCTAAGCCAAGCTTCATCAGTGGGCCAACCGCCAACATTGGGGGGTGAAAATGGAATTTGTGCCAACTTATCAAAATACCCATTTAGCTTTGTAAATGAACTCAATTTAGAAGGTGTTAATTCCAGGGCTTTACAAACCGCAACAAACCACTCAACTGGTGATTTAACGATTGAATACTTCGAATTTGTTAAATCTTTTCCGTTAAGCAATACAGTTAAACCTTGTTGAATATCTCTTCCCGCCAAAGCTTTTATAAGCGGATGATCTTTAGGTAAAGCTTCAGTGCTAGAAACAAAGCGATACCAGATTCGCTCTGCTAAAAAGCGCGGACAATCTGCCTGATCTACAAGATGGCTTATCGCTTCCGGACCAGTCATCACAGCGGTCTTACCTAAAATTGTTACCGCGCCGGTATCACGGCGCTTCTGATTTAAAGTTACAACGCCAGTGCTCCTGGGAACCTGATATCCAGTTAGAGCACGAGCAAGTTCTTTAACATCCTTTTCGGTGTATCGATTTACACCTAGAACAAAAAGCTCCATCATTTCTCGCGCTAGATTTTCATTCGGCGCCTTTAAAGTATTCTCATTTCCATCTAACCAAACCTGCAACGCACCATCTAAAAGCATTGCTTGCGATAAATCTTTAAAGTTGCCAAGCGCATATTTTCTAAAGGTTTGATTTTGTGTCAGCATTGGAAGCGGGTAATTTACTTTTCCAATAGATGTTGCCCAATGTCCATGCCAGAACCAGACCATTCGCTCTTGCAGCGGTTTCTGCGTCAAAACCATTTGGTCTAACCACCACGCCGTCAGCTCTTTACTTTGTGCACGAAGCTCTTGTGAAAATGCCGCAGAGTCTGCACTTTTTGGGGCAGGGCGCGGACCCAAGTCAGCAAAGACTAAATCTCTCTGCGCGCCAGCATCGACCGCCGGTGGATTCAAAATAGCTCTCTTCAGATTTGCAGGTCCTGCTTTTAAAGCCTCAGTAAATTCACCCGGACGTGGTCCGAAAGCAAAGCGGTTAAATAACCTTGATATCTCTAGCCGTTTTGCATCCATATGAGAACGCTAGAGCAGTCGGGTTAACAATGTAAGGTTATGTTATGAACTCACACGAACTTCTCCGAGAAGAGATCATAAACAAGGCTGTTGTGCACGGAAAAGTCATTCTCTCCTCTGGAAAAGAAGCTGATTATTACGTTGATTTGCGCCGCGTGACCCTTGATCACGTCGCAGCACCCCTTGTAGGCGATGTGATGTTGGAACTAACCAAAGATTTAGATTACGAGGCAGTCGGTGGTTTAACACTTGGCGCAGACCCAGTTGCGACAGCGATGATGCATGTTGCAGCACGCAACGGCAAAGCAATTGATTCTTTTGTAGTTCGCAAGGCGGAAAAAGCACACGGCCTGCAACGCCGCATCGAAGGACCAGATGTTGTCGGTAAGCGCGTGCTGGCAGTTGAAGACACGTCAACAACCGGCGGATCAGTTTTGACAGCGGTTGAAGCGCTGAAAGAAGCCGGCGCGATTGTTGTTGGAGTTGCCGTAATCGTAGAACGCGGCGCACAACAAGCAATTATTGATGCTGGTTACGAATACCGCGCAGCGTTTCAACTCGCTGACTTAGGCCTGTAAACCTTAAATTCAGCATCAATTAACTTAAGTGGCGTTTGGTTCGCCATTCTTTAAACACTTCAAAAGCCATTGGCAGTCCGGTTACAAGAACGATTACCGCAACAACGGCATAAAGATAAGTGTTCGCTTTTGTGCTCAAGGCATCGCCCAACAAATAACCGATTCCGATTGCAACCTGTGTCCAGATAACTGCGCCAATGGCGTTCCAAGTAGAGAAAGTTTTTCTATCTAACTGCACCACACCGCAGATGGGATTGATCAAAGTGCGGCCAAAAGGAATGAAACGTCCTATAACGAGAGCTTTTCTTGGACCGTATTTGCCGAGCCACTTTTCAACAGTGCGAACCATTTTCTGGTTAAAAAATCTGCTGTCAGGGCGTTCGAAAAACTTTCTGCCGTAGGTTTTCCCAAACCAATAACCAACTTCGCCACCAATGATCGCTGCGATCGGTGCGAGGGTAAATAGTAACGGCGCAGATAGCTTTGCCTCACCCAAGACATTTGCGCCAGCTCCGGATGCGGCCATACCGGCCAGGAAGACGACTTCGCCCCCAGGAAAGACCAGGCCGATTAAGAGACCGGTCTCCATAAAGATGATCGCCAAGACTCCGAGCAACCCAAGGGTGGATACGACCGAATTGGCATCAAAGAGGCTTAAGAAGGTATCCATTGCGGCAAGGTTAGCCGATCAGCCAAGCCAACCCCAGTGTAAAAATTTCTTATATAAGAGGTATATGCCCCTAATTTTGGTGTTTAGGGGTCGGTTATGCGTAAACTCTCGGCATCTTCGCGTCCGCACCAGGAAGGACGCCCTGACTCTCCAACGGAGGAGAACCAATGCGAGCATCTGCCGCCCTGTCCAATGTCGAAGTAACCGGCACAAATTTAAATATTACCTACGTGGTCCTCGCGATTTCACTTCTCGCGCTCGCCATTGCTTGGGTGTTGCGCGCACAAGTTTTGGCAGCCAGTGAAGGCACCGAGAAGATGCGCGAGATCGCTGAAGCTGTGCAAGAAGGAGCCGCTGCATATCTTGCGCGCCAGTTCCGCACACTCTCCTACTTTGTTGGAATCGTTTTCTTTTTACTCTTCGCACTTCCTGCCGATACAACTTCGATTCGTATCGGGCGCTCGCTCTTCTTTTTAATGGGTGCAGGTTTCTCAGCGCTAGTTGGTTATAACGGTATGTGGCTAGCAGTTCGCGCAAATGTGCGTGTTGCTGAAGCTGCTCGTCAAAAGAGCGCACAGAAGGCAGTGCAAATTGCATTCCGCACCGGTGGCGTTGTTGGTATGACAACAGTTGGTCTTGGATTAATCGGCGCAGCCGGAGCAGTTGTTATCTTCCGCGAAAATGCACCAACAGTTCTTGAAGGTTTCGGTTTCGGTGCTGCAATGCTCGCGATGTTTATGCGCGTTGGCGGCGGTATCTTTACCAAGGCAGCGGATGTCGGAGCTGACCTCGTTGGTAAAGTTGAAAAAGGTATTCCAGAAGATGACCCACGTAACCCAGCAACAATTGCAGATAACGTCGGCGATAACGTCGGTGACTGTGCCGGTATGGCCGCTGACTTGTTCGAGTCATATGCAGTAACACTTGTTGCAGCACTTATCTTAGGTAAGGCCGCATTCGGTAACGAAGGTTTG
>Ga0315902_10001251_pt1 | contig 40991 bp, 27 predicted proteins | sample LakEriMetagenome_9_FD_203523 | JGI IMG/M metagenome (GOLD analysis project Ga0315902, IMG submission 203523) | Freshwater fungal communities from buoy surface, Lake Erie, Ohio, United States - Buoy 12 MA117 | ecosystem: Environmental > Aquatic > Freshwater > Lake > Lake biofilm | place: USA...
GCGAAGAATACGTCACGCGCGCGCTGCAGCTGCAACGGGCCAGCCGGTCGATCGGCGGCCAGCGCATCGCCGTAGCCGACATAGAACACCGTACCGGGCGTCGGCAGATACGAGAACAACACATCGAGGCGCGCCCGCTGCCGTTCGAAGGCACTGGCCAACGTCAACCGACCCGCGCTGTCCCGCAGGTAGATCGGGAGTTCGCTCCGTGAGACATCACGGAGAGCGTCCTGCTCGACAATGGTGAGCTCGCCGATCGTACGGATGAACACCTGACGCGTCAGTTGGTATTCGACGCGCAAGCGGCTCGTGCGCCGTGTCAGGACATTGGTGCCGTCGGTCTTGCGCCGGAACGCTTCGTATTGCGCCGTACCCTGGATGCGCAGCTGCTCGGTGGGCCGAAGGTTCAGCGACTGCTGCAGGTTCGTGATGAATGCCGAGTCCCACTCCTGGAAGTTCTCATCCTGACCAAAGATGGCGAGACTCGTGAAGCTGAACTTGCGGAATTCCGGTGAGGTGACGGAGAGCACGCCGTCGTAATTCGGCAGGCGCCCACCCGAATAGCCCACCGTGTCCACTCGGCCATTGCTCGCCGGCTTGAGCAGGACATACCGTGCGTAGAGATCCGGTGCGTAGCCGAACGATTCGACCAGGAATTGCGTGCCGACCTGCCAGCCTCCGCGCAGTCGGCTGTTGAGTCGCAGGTGCAGCTGCCGATCCTGCGAGGGGCGCCGATTGACGAGATCGGCGTACCGGTAACGGAGCAGGGTAAAGACCTCCGGGCTGATCACTTCGAAGAAGCCCCCGGCCCGCCCGAAACGATTCCATCGATGGGTGGTGGACAGGTTGGCGACGCCAGCCCGCGCTATGAATCCGCTCTGTGCATCGAAGTTTTCATCGATGCCGTTGAACGCATAGCGGGTATAAAGCGCCCGCCCGTTCCGCATCAATGACAGATCCCAGAGTGGTGCACGCTCCGTCCCCTGCTGCCCCCCGGTGAAGCTGGCGGCGCCTTGCCCCTGCAAGCTCCACAGCCCGCGCACGAAACGGCCATCTACACCGACCACGCGATTCCATGCGGCCCCGTCGGCCTTGTCCGTGTACACGACACCGACGCGACTCTGCTGCCCGATATCCCGCTGAATGCGCGCGATCTGATAGCGCGGGGCATCCCGGCCGGTCGCCGATGCCTCTCGGCTATCAACCGCGGACATCACGCCGATATCAAAACCCTGATGCTTCCCGGTCAGCTTCGCGGAGAAGACCGGCTGGGCAATGCGTCGGGTATAAATGAGTCGGTTCGGTGTCGTGAACTGCTCCTGACTTTCGAGGAAGAAGGGCCGGCGCTCCGGGAAATACACCGCGACGCGGGGGTCGATGGCGTACTGGGTCGCGTCGGCTTCCACCTGCGAGAAGTCGGGATTGGCCGTGGCTGAGAGCGTCAGGTTGCTCGTGATGCCCCAGCGCGCACTGCCACCGAGCTCGGGGCGGGCTGCGGTATAGCGCCAATCCGGTGTCGAGGTGGCGCGTGCGCCATTCGCACTGCTCGTAATCGTGGGGATGAGGTCGACGGTCAGCCCCCGTTGCAGGTCGCGCAGGCCACGCAATTCGCCGGACTGCGTCAGAAAACTCGCGCTCCCACGCAGCGCCGGCGTCCACGTCTGCTCATGACCTACCGCCTGCACGACTCGCAGCACGTTGAACTGCCAGGTCTGTTCGTCGCCGGCACGATAGCGGAGGCTCTTGAAGGGAATGGCGATCTCCACTTCGTAGCCGGTATCGGTGAGGCGCCCTTTCGACTGCCAGACGTAATCGGGAGCCAGATCGGGCAGTTCACGGGAGCGGTTGTTGTTCTGCAGGAAGCCACCACCCGCCGAGGCGCCGGTTTCCGTGAGGACGCCATCACTCTGAATGCCGAAGGGATTGACCGCGAAGACCAGAGCCTGACGGCTGTCGTTGTAGGTCCCGATGAAGAATTGGACGTGGTCGTCCTGCGCGATCTTGTCGCGCTCCGCGAGGGTGGCGCGGACGCTTCCCTGATCCGCGAAGGCGCGGATACCGATGTGCAGGGCCGCTCCGCTGTACCACACCAGGACCTCGGTCCGATGCTGGGCGGCAATGCCGTCTGTCGGGAAAAATTGAGAAAATCCCGTCAGTGTGGCCGCCTGCGCCCATCCCGGTTCATCCAGGCGACCATCGACGTTCAACGCGGCGTCCTGACGCGGGATCCGCACCGCTGTCTGCCCTGCACGGCCGTCGAAAATGGGACCGGCATTCGTCGCCCGGGATGGGACAGCCGCGGCTGAGGCGGGGGGCGGCCCCACGACGGCACCCTGCAGCAGGGCGGTGAGGAGATAGGGGAGCAGCACGAGGGAGGGGTCGGGGACTGGTACAAGCCACCCCAAGAATACGGCTTCCGGTCGCCCCCCGCTGGACTGTGACTAAGTCGTTGCTTGCAAACACGTTGCGTTGGCCCGGATCATAGCGTCACCTTTCCGGAACTAAGTATTCCATCCGCGAGAACGCGGGGATGAACCCCGAGGTTGCAAATCGAATATGGCTTACCTGCGTTGCACCCAATGTGGAGCGAAGGCGCTCTCCGTGGCGTCGCAGTGTCCGCGCTGCCACCATGCGTTCGATGTGCATGATGCACGCGGCATGCGCGTGAAGTTGGCGTATTGTCGCGGATGCGGGTTCATGCATCGTCATGATGCGGCATGTCCGACCTGTGGGGTGCGGACATCGCGTTCGGTATGGACAGCCATTCCGTGGCAGCGCGTGGCGGCCGTTGCTTGCATGGTCACCGTCGTGGGTGCCACCTGGCGATTCGGGCCGTCGCTGCGTGACGTCGCACCCCGCGCACTGGATGTCGTTTCGAATGTGACATCGGCAGCCCGCGCGCCACTGCGTGGCGTGGCATCGCGTGTGGAACCGACGGTGAACGCATCGTCTGCGTCCAACGCCAACGCGTCGGCGGCTGATGCTTCACTGATGACCGAGACGTCGGGTGTTGTGAATACCGTGGATGCACGCAGCAGCGTCGCCATGCCCGGAGCGAACAACGCCGTGGCGCCCACCGTGGTGATGGTCGCCGATTCGGTGCGGTGGGTCCCTGCCGTGGCGAGAACGTGGGTGAACGTGCGATCGGATGCGAGCCGAGGCGGCAGTGTGGTTGGCGTTATCAAACCGTCGTCACGAGCCATGTTGGGAGTCGATCGGGCGGGCTGGCGATTGGTGAAGAGTCCCGAGGTGTCCGGATGGGTTGATCCTCGCCTGTTCGTCGCCGATAGCGTGCGGAGTCGCGGGGAATAGCGCGAGTTTCGATCGTTGGTCGTGCAGACCTGGATTCAAGCCCTGCCCACACCGTTGGCATCACGACCAGATGGGCAGCGATGGCGTACCCGCTTTGCCCCGGCGCCAACCGGGTGGCTGCATCTTGGCCACCTCGTCAACGCGATCCACGTATGGGGGCTCGCCCGGTCGCGCGGTGGCGACGTGGTGTTGCGTCTCGAGGATCACGATCGCACGCGCTGTCGACTGGAGTTCGAGGTGGGCCTGCTGGCCGATCTCGAGTGGCTCGGTCTTGAACCCGATCAGTTCGATGTCGCCAGTTTTCGCGCGGATCCCAACGGGCATCCGGCGCGTCAGTCGAATCAGGACGCGCGCTACGAGCGGGAGCTGGAACACCTCGCGACGCGTTCCCTGATCTATCCGTGTGTCTGCTCGCGACGGGATATCGCGCACCGTGTGCCGCACCTCGAAGGAGAGGAGCCGCGATATCCGGGCACCTGTCGGATGGCCCGCATCGATCCGAAGGTCACCTCGGCGCGGCGCTTCATCGTGCCACCTGATATGGTGGCGTTTCACGATCTCCGTCTTGGGTGGCAGGAGCAGCGACCCGCGCAGCAATGCGGCGATTTTCTGCTACGCGATCGTCATGACCACTGGACCTATCAGTACGCGGTCGTGGTGGATGATCTGGTGCACGATATCGATGTGGTGATCCGTGGTGAGGATCTCTTGGCGAGTACGGGCCGACAGCTGATGCTGGCACGCGCCTTGGAGCGTGAACGGATGCCGGTCTTTCTGCATCACGCGTTGCTGGTCAATCCGGATGGGCGCAAGCTCAGCAAATCGCACGGGGACACGGGCATCCGAGAAATGCGAGCCGCCGGGTGGAGTCGTGAAGCGCTCTTCGGCATGGCGGCACATCACGCCGGGCTCCAGAACGACACGCGGCCACTGTCGTTGGACGACGTGGCCGCGCTCTTTGCTCCCTGAACGGGTTGGTGGTCAGCGCACGCCGAGGAGCGCGATCACCGTAAGCAGCACGAACTGGGGCCCTTTGAATCCATCCGTGCGATCGTCGTAACTCTCCTCCAGCGAATGGGCGCCAGTGCCGCGACCACCGCCATCCAACGTCACGGCGGGAATCCCGAGATTCATCGGGACGTTCGCGTCGGTGCTGGAGGTCGTCAGCGGCGCATACACGTTCATCGTGCGTGCGGCCGCGAGCGCGGTACGCACAATTGCCGTGGAGTCTGGCGTCACGCCCGCGGGACGAAGACCGATGGTGTCGATGACCACCGACAGGGCGGCATTGCTGCGTGGCCAGCGCGCCTTTTCCTCCGTGACCGCCTCACGCAAGGCGCGCTGCAGGCGCCCATCGATCTCGGCGAGCGCCGCGGCCGATTCACTGCGCAGGTCGATCTCCATGTTCGCTTCGAACGGGATGGAGTTCACCGACGTCCCGCCCGAGACGATGCCCACGTTGAAGGTGACCTTCGGCTTCGTCGAGGCCTCGAGGTCGGCGATCTTGGCGATTGCGCGGCCCATGGCGTGCATCGGGTTCGGCATCCCGAAGGCCCCGTAGCTGTGGCCGCCCGGGCCTTTGTAGTGGACGCGATACCGATTGCTGCCGACGCCACCGTTGGTGATCCCGAAACCGGTCCCATCAACGGAGATGAACATATCGATCGAGTCGCGGAGCGGAGACGCGAAGAGCGCCCGCATGCCGCGAAGATTCCCCGGGCCTTCCTCACCGACGTTGCCGGTCACCAGCAAACGTCCGCCGAAGGGAATCTTCTGTGCCACGATCTGTCGACTGACCGAGAGCACGACGGCGAGTCCGCGGCAGTCATCACCAATGCCAGGGCCTGACAGCTTGGTGCCGTCCCGCTTCACCGTGACGTCGGTGCCTTCGGGGAAGACGGTGTCGAGATGGCCGGCCAGCAGCAGCGTGGGGCCCGGACCCGTACCCCGGATTTCACCGATGACGTTCCCTTCGGCATCCGTCCGCACGTTCTGGACGCCCACGTCGCGGAGCATGCGTGCGTACGCGACCGCACGCTGCTGTTCCTTGAACGGCGGGGCCGGGATCTGGCAGATCGCCGCCTGCTGATCGAGGGTCCAGGCGTTGTCCTGATTAAGGCTCGCGAAGGCTGCTGCGACGCTCTTATTCGCGGCGACCGCATCAACACGCGTTTCGAGTGGCGTCGGCTTGGTGGCGGTCGGTCGAGCTGGTGCCTGCGCGCTCAGCGGCGTGACGACCACCGGCGTGGTGACCACCGTCGCGAAAAGGGCGGCTATCGCGATACGATGCGTACGACGGCCTCGGGAAAGATGGCGTGGCGTCACGGGTCAGGAGGTGATCGTCAGGGTGCCGGCCGTCGCATTGAGTGCGACGGTGAATTCGCGCAGGGCAGAGGTGTTCTGGCCGCCCGTCCATGCCCCCGTATTGCTGAAGGTGGCCCCATGCACCGGGCAGCGGAATCCGGTGCCTTGAATCGCCACGGTGCCGCCGGCGTGTGGGCAAACCAGCGAGAAGGCGCGATACCGGTCGGACGCACTGCGGACAATGGCGATCGGCGACGAGGTGGCGGTGATGCTGATGATCCCGCCCACGTTGGCGAGCGCCGGATAGTCCGCGAGACGAACGGTCGTGGTTCCGGTAAGCGTCGGGACCGTTCCGCTGGGCCCTGGTTCGGTCGTGCTCTCATCTGACGAGCAGGCCGCGAGGAATACCGCCACGGCACCCAGGGTGCTCGTCGCGAGGAAGTCACGGCGGGATTGGCAATTGGTACAGGCGTCCATGTTCCGGTTGGTTGGGAGGGAAGAGGTCACCACGGGGATGTCACACGCGAAGCGCGGCGGCGGCCCACTTGGCGGGCTCCGTGTCGCTTTCAAAGATGACGGCGGGATCCACCACCAGGACCTCGCCGTCACGCGTTACCTGCATGCGGTCCATGTTGCGTGTCGCGCGCCCACTCACGAACGTGCCATTCGGCTTGTACTTCGACTTGTGTCGCGTGCACTGAAAGCCGGCATTCTTCGGCAGCGCCTTGAGCGCGGTATTCTGATGAGGGCACGACAGGGCGAACGCGAAGACTTCGCCTGCCGAACGGCAAATGATCACCTCGTTGGCCGAGTCGATCGAGACCCCATCCGCGCCGGGTAGCGGATATCGCAAGGTCCGACCGGCGCCACGCGGTTCGAGTGCGGCAATCGAAGCGATGGGCAGGAGCGAACCTGCGGCGAGCAGGCCGAGCGCCGCCACCGAGTCGCGCAGAAACGAGCGGCGCGCCGTGCAGCCGGAACACGAGGAAGGGGAGACGTCAGCCATGAGCAGTCGAGCAAAAAGGTAGGTAGGTCAGCCGTTACTGATGACGACCCCGAGGACCACGATTACTACCCAGCCCGCGAAACTCAGTTGCGCACTGCGCCGCAGGGCCGGCATGGGCGACAAGGCCCCCTCCGCTTCGCCATCGCGTTCCGCCGCCGCTTCGATGCGCCGCATCCGGACGCCGTTCGCCAGCAGCAGCAGCAGGGTGCCCATCTTAGCCCAGAACGCCCAGGAGACGGCATAGGTTGCAATGTCCGCCGTCGCGAGCGCGATTCCGCTGAGGTTGGTCACGGCGAGTGCCGCAATGACCCAGCCACGCGTGGCGGACAGCATAGGCAGCAGGGCGGATGACGCCTGCTCCCCTGATCTCGTGATCAGCAGCTGCCGATCTGCACCGACGGCGACGCCGCCAGCCAGAAACATCGCCACCACGTGTAGCGTGATCAGCGCCGTCGAAAGCCACGTGCTTTCCGCAAACAGATCGGCCCACGGCTGGAGCGCGGTCGCAAGGAGATCAACCATCGGCACCTAGTTTCCGATCAGCATGATAAGCCAACTGGCGGTTGAGAGACCCATGGATCCCAACGCCATGTTGCGGTGACGAGTGCGCCCATCAACTTCCTCACGCGCCTCGTCCGCCAGGCGCGTTCCGGTATACGCGAAGCCGGCGCTTGCCGCGGTGAAGAGGACGCTATGGACGATGCGGCGCGTACGCCCATTCGGGTCACTGCGACCTTCCCAGAGATTCCATGCCCCGGTGACGGTGTTCACACCGAAGAGGCCGGCCGTGGTCATGGCGGCCGGCTTGTGGAGTTGCCGAGCCCACTCCGGCGCATCGGCACCCTTTGACAGGATTTGGTCACCGGATGCAAACGAGACGGCGAACAGCGGCAACATGGCCCAACTGAGCGTCTTGTGAATCGTCAGACGTCGGCCGTAGCCATCGGAATAGGTGACCGCCTTCGCTCGGCGGCGTCCCACCGTGTCCTGTCCGACCTCAGCGGCTGGTCGCGCCAGCGCAATGCCCGTGGGCAGCACCGGCGCGAGGCTTGGGGCGAAGCTCGGGGCCGGCTCCGGGTCGGCGACTTGCATGGCGGTGGCCAGTGATGGCAGCAGGGCCATACCGGCAAACAGCGTAGCGCGATGAATCCGGTGCATGGGCGAGATCCTGAGGGGGGGACGCCGGAACGTTTCGTGAAATCTACTCAATTTGCCGACACGCATGAGCCGGTCCGACCCCATCGTTTCGTAACGGGACCCGTCCAACGCGACTTTGTTAGATTCTGCGATCATGCCCGTGCGTACCCTGGTCACCCGTTCAGCTCGATCCGGCGCCGGGGCGCTCCTTGTCGGGTTGGTAGCCTTCCTTCTGGGGGCGGGCGCACCGCGGGTGGTGCATGGTCAGCGGATCGCTCGCTGTGCCCCGTCGGAGCGGGTGCATTCCGTCAGTTTTCGCGGGAGCCCGCACTTCGACGTCCTGACGATGGCGACCAGCCTCGTCACACATGAGCCGGCGTTTGCTACGCGTGTATTGCGCATTGGCACCGCCCCCTGTCTTGATTCGCTCGAGCTCCAGCGGGACGCCCTGCGGCTTGCGGTGCTCCATCGGCAGGCCGGCTGGTTCCGCGCAACCGTCGATCCGAAGGTACAGCGTAGCCGGCGAGGCGTGCGCGTCGAGTTCGTGGTGACGCCTGGTGACCCGGCCATCATCGATTCGGTGCAGCTGATGGGCCTCCCTCCGGAAGCCCCTGGCTCCCGTCCGGTGGATGGCCCAGTACGTGCCCTGCGAGGACAACGCCTGGATCGGATCCATGTGGATACCACGACGACGGCGTTATTGGTCCGACTGCGCGATCAGGGATATGCGCGGGCACGGCTCGATTCGAGTCGCATCACCATCGACTCGTTGCGGGCCCGCGCCGTGGTGCGCCTGTATCTCAATCCGGGACGCGTCGTGTCGGTCGGCCAACTCGACGTGCGCGTGCAGCCACTGACCCCGGGACGCCCACGTGTGGACTCGGGCGATGTGGCCCGCCTTGCACGGATCCCGGTGGGTGCGCCCTTTCGGGCAAGTGCGCTGCTTGAGGCGCAGCGGACCTTGTATCGCGCCGATGCCTTCCGTCTCGTGCTCGTGGACACGGTGACCCCGCGATCCAACGCGCGAGATTCCACGATTGATATTCGCATTTCCGTCGCCGAGGCGCGGACACGCAATGCGCGGGTCGGCCTGGGATGGGCCACCCAGGATTGCGTGCGCGCTCAGGGGCGCGTGATGGACCGCGGATTTCTGGGGGTGGGGCGTCGCCTCGAGCTCACCGTGCGGGCCTCGAAACTCGGCCTGGGGGCACCGACCGACATCGCGCCTGCGCTGTGCTCGGCGGCGCTTCGCCGGGATCCGTTCAGCGAACGGGTCAATTACTTCGTCGGCACGACCTTCAGCGACACCCGGCTCTTCTCGTGGCCCATCGTCCCGACGGTCAGCGTCTACAGTGAACGGCGCGGCGAGCCCTTCGCCTACCTGCGGGAAACGACGATCGGTGGGCTCGCGGAGTTTTCGCGCCAGTTCACCGCGCGCACCAGTGGTGTCGGTGGGGTGCAGTACGAGAACGGGCGAACCACGACGGATCCCGTCGTCTCCTGCACGCGATTCGCCCAATGTCGTCCCGAGGACTACGTCCTGTCGTTGTTCGGGCGCGGCGTCGGGTTGATGAGCGGGACGGTGACCCATGATCGTACCAATGCCGTCCTCGATCCATCCAGCGGATGGCGCGCCCGTGCGGAAACGCGGGCCGGGCAGACGTTCTCGACGTTGGTGTCATCGCTCCGCTTTTATCGCGTGGCGGGTGAGGCGGCCGCCTACCGTCGCGTCTGGGGCGGTGTGGCCGGCGTGCGGGTGCAGGCCTCGCGCGCCTTTGCGCCGGGCGCGGAGCTGGTCGATGGGGCGCCGTTGCTGCCGCAACAGGAACGGCTGTTCGCTGGTGGGCAGAACTCGGTGCGTGGATACCAACAGAATCTGCTGGGGCCCGTGGTCTATGTGGTATCGCAGGTGCGGGAGCAGCAGAACGCCGCAGGCGAGACCTATTTGGAAGTCGCGCCAGGCGCGTCCTTCGATCGGGCGGTGCCTCGCGGCGGTACGGCGCTCGCCGTGGCGAATATCGAATGGCGCCGGGGCTTCCGCTTTGTGGCGGAGCAACTGCAAGTCGCGGCCTTCCTCGACGCCGGCTCGGTGTGGGAAACGCAGAGCGACCGCTTCCGGTGGCGCGATGTGCGCGCGACGCCCGGGTTGGGCGTGCGCATCCTGACGCCACTCGGTCCATTCCGATTGGACGTCGGATATCGCCCTTATGGCCTGCGCGCCGGGCGTGCCCTGTATTTCTCGCCGCGGAGCGCGGAGAGTGACGGGCAAATTCGCTGTGCGTCACCGCGTGCGTCTGCTGCGGAAGCCAGCGATGATGTCTTCGCCTGTCCGTCCACCTACACGCCACCGCCGCGTGGTGGGCTCTCGCGATTCGTTTTCCATTTCGGCCTGGGGCAGGCGTTCTGATGCCCGTATGGCGCGCCGCTCGTCTGCTCCGGTGGAGTCTGGCCCTGCTGCTAGGAGTCTCCGCCGGACTCACGCTGACGTACCTCGTGGCGACGCGAACTGGCGCGGGGCGTGCGTGGCTGACGTCGGTGCTCCTGACGCAGGCGAATGCCGTGTTCGGTGGGCGTGGCGCGCTCCGCGTCGGTACGCTGCGCGAGATAAGCCCATGTCATATCGTCGCGGATGATGTGGCGCTCCTCGACACCGCCGGCGTTCCGGTGATGACCGCGGCGCGGGTGCGGGGGACGCTCAATGTCCGTGACCTCTTTGATCGTGCCATCCATCTCCGGCGGCTCGACCTTGAGGGGGTGGTGCTGGCGCTGCAGCAGGATACGGCAGGACGTCCGTGGAATCTGGCGTACATCATATCGGGCGATCATGCATCGGCATCTGCTGGGCCGCCCGGCTTTGGCGATGACGTACGCATTGATCAGGTCGGCATGCGCGATGTGGTCATCGGGACGCGCGCGCCATGGGCGCCACATCCGATCTTCACGGGAGCGGCTCGCGATAGCGTCATTACGGTGCGTGATAGCCTGCATGACCTCGTGCGCGATGCCAGCGGCGCCCTGTACGAACGGCGTCAGATCGCCCTGACACGCGCCGTCGCGCATGACGTCGTGATCGTTGAGAGGCAGCGGCGTCCCGCGTCGTTGGTACTCGATTCGCTCGTTGGACGCATTTCCGATCCACCCGTTCAGATTCGGCAGGCGCGCGGCCGTATCGTCTGGACCGACGATTCCTTGCAGCTGGACCTAACGGATGTGCACCTGCCGGGATCGCGCGGGCGCGCACGCGGTATGGTCGCATGGCACCAACCGGGACCGGTGCAGTTCGACGTCGTCGTAGATGCGGAGGCAGCACTCGCCGACCTCGCCTGGATCTGGGATGTGATGCCGCGCGAGGGGCGTGGACGCGCCACGGTCCGTATGCGTACGCTGGCGGACGCATACGATGCCGAGTATGCCCTACAGAACCTGCACGTGGAGAGCGGACGCTCAGTCATCGACGGGCAGGTGGCCGTGATCGTACGGCCGGCAGAGCTGCGCCTCCACGGTGTGGATCTCCGGTTTGCGCCGCTTAACGTCACGCTCGCCCGCCGGTTGTCGTACGGGGTCATTCCTGCCGCCATCACGGGCGTGTTGAGCGGTCGTTTGTTGGCACCGGTTGGCGGCCCACTCACGGCGTTCGCCATCGAACGACTCGAGGCCAGCCATGTGAGTGATCCGCGGGGCCGTAGCGAACCCTCCACGCTTCGCCTCACCGGCACAGTGGGATTCGGTGTGGTGCCGCGCGCCTCGAATCTTGCGATCAGCGATATGCGGATGAGCCTCCCGGTGCTGCGGCATCTTGTTGCCGACGCCGCGCCTTCGCTGTGGCCTGATGGAATACTCACGGGCCGAGTCACGCTCCGCTCGGCCGACCTCTCGCATGTGAACGTCACGGCCATGGATATCGGATGGACCGACGCGGTCGGTCATCAGTCGCGCGTGCGCGGCGCGCTGCAGAGCCGCTTCGGGCGAGCGCCGATGACAGTGCGTGGAACCCTCGACTTCGCCCCGTTATCACTGGCGGCGCTGGCCCGTCTTGATTCCGCCGTCTCGCTGCGTCGAGATCTTTCCGGCACCCTGACGCTTGATGGGACGTCGCGTGATCTGGCCTGGCGCGTTGGCGTACGTCCCATGACGATGGACAGCATCGCAACGGATGCGCGTGGTGGTATCGATGCCATGGGCACGGCCAGCGTGGTCGATACGGCGTGGAGCGTCAACGCCACAGGCACGTTGCAGACGGTCGACCTGCGCGACTGGCTCGGTGATTCGGTCTCACCCCGTACCGCGATCTCGGGCGCGTTCCGTATCGCAGCCGATGGTGCCCTTGCTGCCAGCGGACATCCTCTCCGACTGGCGGGGCACATCGATGCGCAGCAGGATCCGGCCCCGGATCGCCCGGGGTTCCGCGTGGGTGCTGACGGTGCGCTGCGTGAGGACCGTCTGGTGATCGACTCGCTCGTGCTCCGCATGGCGGGGATCGACGTGAGTGCGAGGGGGGCGCTTGCGCGTCACGGCTCAGGGGTCGACACCATGCAGCTGCGCGTGGACATGGATTCGCTCGCGGCGGTGCGTGCCGACCTCGCGCGCATAGGGCGGATGTTCACGTCGCTGGACACGACCCTGGCGCGCACCCTTGGTGAGATGGCCACGGATTCGCTGCGCGGCGACGCGTCTTTGGCTGGCTACCTGCATGGGAGTCTCGATACGCTCCAAGGCACGCTCGCATTCGGCGCCCGTGCGGTGCGGGTTGGTGCACAACAGGTGGGGCGACTTCTGGGATCGCTCGAGTTGCGACGGGATTCCACCCTCACCGTGTCGGGGGCGATAACCGCCGATGATGTACGCGGACTCGGGGCGGTGACGCTGCAGTCCACCACGGTGCGCCTCACGGAGGCAACGCCACGGGCTGGACAGGTGGATCTCACCATTCGTACGGATGCCGACGCATCGCTGCACGCTGGGGGTGGCTACCTGGTCGCCGCTGGTGATCGGCGCATCGCCGTGGACTCCCTGCGCTTGGCCTATGATGGCATGACGTGGCGTACCAGCGAGTCGTGGCGTGTCATCGAGGATTCCACGGGGTGGCGCATGACGCCGTTCGCATTGCGATCCGAGGCGGGAGGTGCCATTCGAGCCTCCGGTACACTCCCGCAGCGCGGCGCCGCGATTGCGGTGATGGAGCTTGAACGGGTTCCGTTTGGGGAGTTTGCCTCACTGCTCTCCGGTGCGGCACCGGTGCCCGGTGTGCTCAGTGGACGAGCCGAGTTGAGTGGGACTCGCGCATCCCCCGCATGGCGCTGGTCGCTGGTCGCCGATTCGCTCGGCACCCGCACGGTACAGTTGCCGCGCGTCGTAACCAGTGGCGCCTATCGTGACCGTCGCGCAATCGCTCAAGTCGCCGTGCGCGACTCGATGGGCGGTCGCCTGCAGCTCGACGCGGAAATTCCCGTCGATTTGTCGTTCGATGCCACGGGCGCGCGTCTGCTCGACGAGGCACTCCGGGGACAACTGCGCGCGGATTCGCTCCGCCTCGATGCGTTGCCGTTCCGGATCCAGGGGATGTCGCAGGCGCGTGGCGTGATCGCCGGTCGATTCGATGTCAGCGGTACTGTCGATGCGCCACGGGCAACGGGTGTGCTGACCATGACAGGGGCCGGCGCGCGCATTGAGACGTTGGGTATCGAACCGCGCGATGGTCAATTGTCGTTACGCGCAGAGGGCGATTCCATCTCCTTGTTGTCGCTCTCGATACGCAGCGGCGGGGACGGCGATACCGTCGGCGTCCACGGGGTGCTGCATCTTCCCTCGGGGGCTGCGACGCAGCGCACGGCCGCTTCGATCGATATGGCCATCACCGCGCAAAATTTTGAGGCATCACGTCAACGCGACGGCACCGATCTCGACATTTCGGGAGCCATGCGTGTGGCCGGCTCGCTCAAGCGGCCGGTGGTCCGGGGCACGGTGACCGTGCCGGCGGCAAATATCGTGGTCGATCCCCTTGGCGCGCGCACGGCGCTGGATCTGTCGACGGCCGCCGCACGCGCGCTGATTGGCGCCGAAGAAGTCCCCGTCGCGGAATCGGCCGCGGAATCCTTCGCCCAAATGGGGCGATACGTCGCCGTGGAGAACGCGCGGGTGGATCTCGGCAACGCGGTGTGGGTGCAGACGCCGGAATCGAAGGTCAAACTCGGCGGCGGGCTGTCCATCACAATGCAGGACGATCGCCTGGCATTGGATGGCGAAATTCTTGCCACGCGCGGCCAGTATCGGCTCGATCTTGGTGTGGTCACGCGGAGCTTCGCCATCGATTCGGGGCGGGTTCGATTTTTCGGTCAGGCCGAAATTCCCCCTACGCTCGATATCACGGCCACGAATGTCGTGCGTCTGGCCGGTGGTTCCGAGATCCCGGTCCGCGTCCACATCGGTGGCAATTACGATCGGCCCGTGTTGTCGTTGTCCAGCCGCGACCCGCTGTATGCGAGCGCACCCGAGTCGGAAATCATTTCGCTGTTGCTGTTCGGGGCTCCCACATTCGCGCTCGATGGACAGAGTCAGAGCACGGTACGCGCCGTGACGGGGGTCCTCCTGCCGTCGGTCGGTGGGGCGATGGAAGGGGCCCTGCAGCGTTTGCTGCCCGTATTCAATACGGTGCAGGTCACCACAGCCGGTGGACAGACGGCCGGTCAGCTTTCGGCGCTATCGCTCCTCGACAATCTCAGTATTTCGGCAGGGAAGCAGCTGGGAGATCGGACCTTCCTGCGTCTCAACACGGGGGTCTGTCGCACTGCCGGTGCGACCGCGACGCGCGGCGCGTCGCTGTGGTATGGTGCGGCGGCCGAGTATCGGTTCAGCGCGCTCTGGTCTGCGCAGATCGGCGTGGATCCCGGTGCGTCGCCCTGTACACGTCTGGGGCCGGAGGTACTGCCGCGTATGCAGTTCGGTTTCGATCTGTTCCGCGAGTGGATCTGGTAGGGCGCGTCCGCTATCGGAGTGGCACAGCGCCGGTAGCGCACCGCGTAACGGACATCAGGCGACGAACATCAGGCGACGGAACGCCACGCGCGACGCAGCACGCTGACTGCCCCACCGGCGAGCGCGCCGATTGTTGCAGCCATCATCGTGAGGCGATCGGGGGGACCATCGGCGTGCCCCACCAACGCCGCGAGCAGTTCATGGCGGAGCCGAAGCACGATCGGTGAGGCCACCCGGATGCTGTTGAAATTTCGGTCGTAGCGCGCCCCGATCCCTTCGATCAGCGCAGCCGTTCGGGCGAAGTACACCAGTTCACCGGGCAGGACGATCGGCCAGTTGAAGAGTTCGCGCATGACGCGATCTGCCAACACGCGGGCACGCTCGATCGTGGCCGTCTCCGCATACGCGATGTCGAGCAACGTATCAACCAACTCGCGCATCGATTCGGATGGTGTCCCCGGGGCAACCATCCCCAGCGCGAAGAACCCCTGCGCCGTACCGGCGGCGTCACGCCGGATGGCGGCAATGATCGTATCGAAGAGCGCCTTCCGGGTTGCGACGGGCACGTCGATGACCATGCCGAAATCGAGCAGGACCAGCCGACCCTGATCGTCCACGAGCAGATTGCCGGGGTGCGGATCCGCGTGGAATACGCCATCGCGCAGCATCATGCGCGCGTACGTCTCGATGAGGATCTCGGTCAGCGCACGCGCCGACACACGTCCGGACGCAATGCGCGCGTCGAGCTGATCGATGCGGGTCCCCTCGAGGTATTCAAGGACCAGTACGGTACGACGCGTCAGCGCGGTCTCCACGTCGGGGATACGCAAACGGGGCTCATCGGCAAAGCGCTCGCGCATGCGGAGACACTGCATGGCTTCCCGCTCGAAATCCATTTCCTCGCCGACGTGCGCCGCGAACTCATCCAGTACCACGCGGAATCCCAGCACATGATGGTGCGGCCACCGGCGATAGATCGCGGACACGATGACGCGCGCCAGCCGAACGTCACGCGTCACGATCGCCTCCACCCCGGGTCGCAAGACTTTCACGACGACTGGTCGCCCCTCGTATTGCGCGCGATGCACCTGGCCGAGCGAACCGGCGGCCAGCGGCGTGGGGTCGAGTGCCTGCACCACGGTATCCGGATCGGCCTCCCACGCACTCGCGAGGGCCTGTCGCAAAGTCGGCCATGGCACCGGCGGGACCCGATCCGTGAGGGTGGCCAGCGCGCTCAGGTACGGCTCCGGAATGAGGTCGGCGCGTGCCGCAAAGATCTGCGCCAGCTTGACGAAGGCCGGACCCAACTCGGCAATGTGATGCACCAAGGCTCGCGCGCGACGCTGATGAAACGCCGCGGTGCGAGGGGTGGCGGTTCCCCACCAGATCCCTCGGCGATGATCGCGCAGGAACGACACCAGGAGTGGGACCACTCGCCACAGAATGACGAGCAGTCGCGGCAGGTCACGCCATGGCACGCGCAACTCCGGCGGTGGCGATCAAGGTGTCGGCGTCGAGGCCGGTCAGGCGCACCGATTCATGCCACAGCTGCTCCGCGCGCTGCTCATCGCGTGCAAGGCGAGACGGCGTGCGAAGGCGCCGCTTGACCCAATACCCGCCCGGATGGGCGAGCGCTTCCGCTGCGTGGGACAGCCAGACCAGGGTGTCTGCGCCCGCCTCCGGCGTGATCGACACCACGTCCATCAGCCGCCGGAGCAGGCGCCCTTTCCCCCCATTGTTGGTCGCGAATCGTGTGTGGACGACGCCGGGATGCATCGCCTGCACGAGCAGTCGCGATGGATCAACACGCGCCGCAAGCGCCCGTGCGAACCAGAGGTTGTACACCTTCGAATTGCAGTACGCGCGCCAGCCCCCGTACCCGTGCACCAGTTGCAGGTCGTCCATGGCCACCCGCGCGTTTTCGTGCGCACGGCTCGAGACGCACACTACGCGTGCCGGTCCATCCGATCCCGCGGTGGCGAGTGCCGGGAGCAGTTGCAGCGTGAGGGCGAAATATCCCAGATGGTTGAGGGCGACGGTCCGCTCAATCCCGTCCCGTGTGTCCATCCGATCGAGGAACATGGCTCCGGCATTGTTGGCCAGCACGTCGATGCGGGGATGGCGAGCCAACAACCGGTGTGCCAGCTCCTGCACCTCGTCGAGCACGGACAGATCCGCGATCTCCCATTGCACGCGCCGCTCCCCGGTCTCGCTCATCAGCCGATTCGCGGCCGCGACGGTTTTCGCCTCGTTTCGGCCTACCATGACCACCGTGGCGCCACCCATCAGATACGCGCGCGATGCGGCGCGACCGATCCCATCGCTTGCACCGGTCACGACCACCGTCTTGCCCGCAAACAGACGGGCGTCCTCGCTCTGCAATCCCATGGCGAACGACTAATGCATCGGGACGATACGGCAAAGGGCGGCCGGGCATTCCTCGCAGGAAGCCCGACCGCCCTCGCCGTCGCGTTGCCGCGTCAGTTCGCGGTCGCGTTGATCGTGACCGGCCCCACCGTGCCTGCGGTGGCGGTCGCTGTCTGCGCGCCGACCACCGGGCCCAGCGTCCATCGCACCGTCACTTCGCCGAGCGCGTTCGTCACGGCAGAGGCGGGGGAAATGCTGCCGCCGCCACTCGCGATGGTAAAGGCGACCGTTTGGTTGGGCATCGGCACATTGTTGCCGCCAGTCACGCGCAGAATCAGCTGGACCGGCAGCGCAGCGCTCGCCTTGGCTGACTGGTTGTTCCCCTGCGCAATGATGATGTCACTCGGCAGGATCCCGACCGCCGGCACCGAGATTGGCTCCAACCCGGGGACACTGGCAGAGAGCGCTTGCGCCACGGTGAGCGGCCCCAGTGTCCATTTCGCCTTGACCTCACCGTTCGCATCGCTGATCGCGCTCGCGGGGTCGACCGTGCCGCCGCCCGCCGTCACGGTCAGGCTCACCGGAATCTGCGGCACGGGGGCGCCATCAGTCCCCGTCACGCGCAACACGATGGGTGTGGGCAAGGCCGAGCCGACGGCCGCCTGTTGAAGCGCACCCTGGACGATCGTCAATCGCGCCGGTACGGGGGTATCCGTCGTCGACTTGCATGCGGCAGCCGCCACGATAAGCAGCGACATGGCGGTGGAACGGACAGAGCGGGGCAGGGCGGACTTCATCGGCATGGGCGAACGGGGTAGGAACTCCTCTCCGCCTTAGGGTATCGGCTCGCCACCGCTGGAGTTGAGTCGCAGCTGATCCACCGTTCCATTCCATGGATAGGCAGCGCGACTCGGGGGCGGTCACTAGCTTCCACTAGTATGACCGTGACCCCCCTGCACGCCCCGCGCCCGGCACGCGCCGGCGACGGCGGCTCCGGCAGCGCCCCGCGCTGGCCCTCCGGACTCCAACCTGACCTGCCTCCAGCGCGCAATCCCGGGACCGCGCTCGATCTCGCGCTGGTCCGCGGCACGCGGATCAACCGGAGCGCTGTAGAACGGCGGGTCGGCACGCTACCCGGGCGGCGAACGGTCAAGAAGGAATGGCAGGCCGCCTGGCTGCTGCGCGCCATCGCATGCATGGACCTCACGACGCTGTCGGGCGATGATACCGACGGCAATGTGCGGCGCCTGTGCGCCAAGGCGCGGCATCCCATGCGGCAGGATCTGGTCGAGGCGCTCGGTATCGGTGATCTCGACCTGACGGTCGGGGCGGTCTGCGTCTACCACCGTTACGTCCCGACCGCTGTGCAGGCTCTGGCCGGATCCGGCATTCCGGTCGCGGCCGTCTCCACCGGCTTCCCGGCTGGTCTCTCACCCTTCGAACAGCGGCTCGCCGAGATCCGCGCATCGGTCGAGGCCGGCGCCGAGGAAATCGATGTGGTGATTACGCGGGCGCATGTCCTGACCGGGAATTGGCAGGCGCTCTACGACGAAGTGCGCGCGTTTCGCGAAGCTTGTGGCGACGCGCACCTCAAGACCATCCTCGGCGTTGGCGAGCTCGCCACACTGACCAATGTGGCGCGCGCGAGTCTGGTAGCGATGATGGCCGGCTCGGATTTCATCAAGACCAGCACCGGCAAGGAGACGTCGAATGCGACGCTGCCGGTCGGCCTGGTGATGGCGCGCATGATCCGCGACTTCGGGGAGCGCACGGGACACGAGGTGGGATTCAAGCCGGCCGGTGGAATCCGCACCGCGAAGCAGGCGCTCGACTGGCTGATCTTGATGAAGGAAGAGCTGGGGGATCGTTGGCTCCGTCCGCACCTGTTCCGCTTTGGCGCGAGCGGGCTGCTCACCGATGTCGAACGGCAGCTCGACCACTTCGTCACGGGTCGCTATGCGGCGACGTGGCGTCAACCGATGGTGTGAGGCGGCGCATGGCGAACACGAATCCTCCGGCGAACAGCACCGTTCGCGCGCTCTTCGACACGATGGCGTACGGTCCGGCGCCAGAGACGGACACACCCGTCCGGGCATGGCTTGCGGCGCACGATCACCGCTTCGGGCACTTCATTGACGGCCGTTGGATCGACGCGGCCGAACAGTTTCCTGTATACGATCCGGCGAGCGGTGCGCTGCTCGCGCAGGTCGCGCAGGGGAGTGCCGAAGATGTCGAGGCCGCGGTCTCGGCAGCCCGCGCGGCGCTTCCAGCGTGGCAGGCGTTGGATGATCACGCGCGGGCACGGTGGCTCTACGCCCTGGCGCGTGGCATTCAGAAGCATGCCCGCGAGTTTGCGGTGCTCGAATCGCTCGACAACGGCAAGCCGATTCGCGAGACACGCGACATCGATATCCCGCTGGTCGCACGACACTTCTACCACCATGCGGGGTGGGCGCAGCTGCTCGGCGCCGAGTTCCCCGGCCATCACGCATATGGCGTGGTGGGGCAGGTGATCCCGTGGAACTTCCCCCTGCTGATGCTCGCGTGGAAGGTGGCGCCGGCGTTAGCCGCAGGAAACACGGTAGTGCTCAAGCCGGCCGAGTTCACGCCGTTGACCGCGATCCGCTTCGCGCAACTGGTGCAGGAGATCGGATTGCCGGGGGGCGTGTTCAATCTCGTGACGGGTGATGGGCGCACCGGTGCCGCGCTGGTCGATCACCCGGGCGTGGACAAGATCGCGTTCACGGGCAGCACGGAAGTCGGGCGCGCCATTCGGGTGGCAACGGCGGGGAGCGGCAAGGGCCTTTCGCTGGAGTTGGGTGGCAAGAGCCCGTTCATCGTCTTCGAAGACGCGGATCTGGATAGTGTCGTGGAAGGGGTCGTCGATGCGATCTGGTTCAATCAGGGGCAGGTGTGCTGCGCCGGTTCGCGTCTGCTCGTACAGGAGGGCGTGGCGGATCGTCTCATTGCGAAGTTGCGTGAGCGCATGGAGCGGCTGCGTGTTGGAACGCCGCTCGACAAGGGCATCGATATGGGGGCGATCGTGGCTCCCGTGCAGCTCGAGCGGATCCGCGCGCTGTGCAAGACCGGCGTAGAGGAAGGCGCCACCTGCTGGCAGCCGTCGTGGGCGGTACCGACGGAAGGCGCGTTCCATCCGCCAACGCTGTTCACCGATGTGGCGCCGTCGTCCACGATTGCCCAAGTGGAAATCTTCGGCCCCGTCCTGGTCAGCATGACCTTCCGGACCCCCGAAGAAGCAGTGGCTCTGGCGAATAACACGCCATACGGATTGGCCGCGAGCGTCTGGAGCGAGAACATCAATCTCGCGCTGGATGTCGCGCCGAAGCTGCAGTGTGGCGTGGTGTGGATCAACAGCACGAATCTCTTCGATGCATCGGCCGGATTCGGCGGTTATCGCGAATCTGGGTTCGGTCGTGAAGGGGGACGGGAAGGGTTGTGGGAGTACCTCAAGCCCACGGTGCCGCACGGTGGTGGCGTGACGCCTCTCCTCCCGGCTGCGGCGACGTCGATGGTGGCGGCGGATGAGCCCGAAGGCGCCATGCCATCCATCGATCGGACGCCGAAGCTGTACATCGGTGGGAAGCAGGCGCGTCCGGATTCCGGGTATTCGCGCACCGTAGTGAGCGTCGACGGTCGACGCATTGGCGAAGTGGGCGACGGCAATCGCAAGGACATCCGGAACGCCGTGGAGGCGGCCCGTGCCGCCTCGTCATGGAGCAAGCTGTCGGGACATCAGCGGGCCCAGATCCTCTACTATCTCGCCGAAAATCTCTCGGTGCGCGCCGACGAGTTCACGGCCCGCATCGCCTCGCTGACGGGCCATACGGACGAGGCCGCCCGCGAGGTGGAGGCGTCTATCGCGCGCCTCTTCACCTACGCGGCGTGGGCCGACAAGCACGATGGGGCGGTCCACGACGTCCCACTGCGTGGTGTCGCGCTGGCCATGCATGAGCCAATCGGCGTGGTCGGTGTCGCCTGTCCCGACCCGTTCCCGCTCCTTGGACTCGTCTCGCTGATCGCACCGCTCATGGCGACGGGCAACCGCGTGGTCGCCATACCGTCGGAGCGGTTCCCGTTGCTGGCCACCGACTTCTACAGCGTACTCGAGACGTCGGACGTGCCTGGCGGCGTCGTCAACATCGTGACCGGCAGCCGCGATGGATTGGCCCGCGTGCTCGCGGACCACGATGATGTGGATGCGGTCTGGTACATCGGATCGCAGGCTGGCGCGGCCATGGTGGAACGCGCGTCCGCTGCCAATCTCAAGCGGACCTGGACGGAGTGGGGCCCGCGGGAGTGGCTCGATCCTCGCCAGAGCGAGGGGCGCGCCTTCCTGCGCCGGTCGGTGCACGTCAAGAACATCTGGATCCCCTACGGGGAATGACGACCCGGAGACGCCGGTCCGTTACGCTTACGATCACTTATGGCTGATTCCCCTTTCGATCCCGTCATTGCACTGCCGTCGTCGCCGGACGCATTCCGTGAGACGACGTGGGACCAGGTGTTGCCGTATTACGAGGCCTTGGCGGCCACGCCGTTGAGTGACGCGGCAGCCATCGATGCGTGGCTGGCCACCTGGTCACGCTTGGATACGCTGGTCAGTGAGGCCGGGACACTCGCGATGATCGCGTACACCGGAAACACCGCCGATGCCGAGGCGGAGCAGGCGTATCTCCGATTCTCGATGGAGATCTTCCCGCGGCTCGATGAACAGCAGGTGCGTCTTGCCAAGCGCTTGCTGGAGTCGGGGTGGCGCCGCGAGGACATGGCGACGACGCTGCATCGGTTTCGCACCGATATCGAAATCTTTCGCGAGGCTAATGTCGAGCGTTTCGCAAAGATCGAGGAGCTGTCGGCCGCCTATCAGAAGATCACCGGAGGGCTCAGTGTCGATTGGGACGGCACGCCGAAAACTATTCCGCAGCTACAGCCCCTGCTGAAGGAGCGGGATCGGGCCACGCGCGAGCGGGCGTTCCGTCTTGGCGCCCAGGCGTATCTCGATCACCGCGACGAGTTCGCCGATCTCTTCGACAAGATGTACGCACTGCGGGTCGATGTCGCACGCGAGGCGGGGTTCGACGACTTCCAGCAGTACTGCTTCGCGGCCAAGCACCGCTTCGACTACACCCCTGCGGACACCGCACGTTTTCATGAGGCCGTACGCAAGACGGTGACCCCCGCCGTTGCACGGCTGATGGCGCATCGCCGTCAGTCGCTGGGGCTCGACACGCTTCGGCCGTGGGATACGAGCGTCGAGTTGGAATCCCGTGAACCATTGCGGCCATTCGACACGGTGGATGTCTTCGTCGACCGCGCTCGCCAGGTCTTCGGTCGGGTGGATCCGGCGCTTGGTGCACAGTTCGCCCTCATGGCGGACGAACGACTGCTCGATTTGGAGAGCCGCCCCGGGAAGGCGCCGGGTGGCTACTGTACCGATCTCTCGTTCCGCGGGCGCCCGTTCATCTTCATGAATGCGGTAGGTGTTCCCGATGACGTGAACACGCTGGTGCACGAAGCGGGGCACTGCTTTCACGATTTCGCCGCGCATACGCTCCCACTCACATGGCAGCGTCGCACCGGGCATGAAGCGGCCGAACTCGCGTCCATGAGTATGGAGCTGCTGGCGATGCCGCATCTGGTCGCGCCGCACGGCTACTACTCGCCGGAGCAGGCGCGGGCGGCGTGGGTGGAACATCTCGAGGACGTGCTCGCTGCACTGGTTCATATCGCCAGCGTCGACGCCTTCCAGGCGTGGATCTATACCAATCCGGCGGGTGCCGATCGCGATGCGCGTGATGCGCAGTGGTTGGCGATCCGTGCTGAATTCGAGGCGGGGGTCGATTGGTCGGGGCTCGAGCGCGAGCGTGTCGCGCGCTGGTACCGGCAGCTGCACATCTTCGAGCTGCCGTTCTACTACATCGAATACGGCCTGGCGCAGCTCGGCGCCCTGCAGGTGTTCCGCAATGCCGTGCGGGATCCGCAGGGTGCCGTGGAGGCATACAAGCGGTTCCTCGCACTCGGTGGCACGCGACCCCTCCCGGAACTCTATCGGACCGCCGGTGTGGAACTCATTTTCGATGCCGAGCGCATGGGCGACCTCGTCGCGTTCACGGTAGAACGCATAGAGGCGCTGCGCGCTGGTGACCCCGAACCTTTTGGACCATTTCTTTCACTTCAGGAGTCGTGATGCGTCGTTTTCAGCAGACTATTGCCATCGTAGCCATGGCGCTCGGGGCCGTGCGCGCCGACGCGCAGACGCCTTCGGTGCAGCAGGTGTATGACAAGTTCGCGACGGCGGTTGGTGGGCGTGACGCCTGGGCGAAGGTGACAGGTCGAAGCGAAAAGGGGACTGCCGATATCGCGGCGGGTCCGCAGACGCTCTCCGGGTCTCTTGAGCGGCATCAGGCGCTGCCGAACAAGATGCGCATGATCATGGACCTCGGCATGATCCGTCTTGATCAGGGGTTCGACGGTACCAAGGGGTGGGTCGATCAGGGGCAGGGGCCGCAGCGTATGCCGGCCGCGCAGGAAAAGACGATGGGTGGCGAAGGGAGCGCGAGCGGTGCGACCTATCTGGATCCGTCGCGCTACGCCAAGGCCACGGTGGACGGCAAGGAATCGTTCGACGGGAAGGACGCCTGGAAGTTGTCGGTGACCACCAAGGATGGTGATCAGATCACCGAGTTCTTCGACGTCGCGACCGGACTGCGCATTGGAACGGTGAGCAACGGCCCGGCCGGTCCCTCCACGATCTACTATCGCGAATACAAGGAATTCGAAGGGAAGAAGGTCCCGTCCAAGGTTGTCCAGTCGGTTGGCATGGCACAGGTGACGCTCACCGTCGAGTCGGTAACCTTCGCCGCTCCGGATCCGGCACTCTTCAAGGCACCGGATAGCGTGAAGTAATCCACGGCGCGGGGCTCGCCACGCTCAGGCGAGCACCCGCGCGGCAAGCGCTACGCCACTCAACCACGCGGCCTGCACGTCCGCGTGGTTGTTTTCTTGTCCCCAGGCGAAGTCGCCGCACGCGCCAAGTGCGGCCGTGGCGTCGAAGAGGCAATCCGTCGGGAGCCCTTGGGTCACCCGTGCAAAACGCCAGCGATGCGCCGCTGCATGCAGAAGCGGCGCGACAATGCCGCTCCGTGCCCGGAACGCGCCCTCGACCTCGCGTGCAATCTCGTCCGGTGTTCGTTCCAGTGCGGCGGCGCTCCATGCCGCCGATGCCTGAATCGTCCACGCCTCGACAGACGACCGTTGCGGCTTTTCACTCTCACGGACGCATCGGGCCAGACACCCTTCGGACTCGACCCACACGCCGCCAGTGAGCTGATCACCGAACGTGGTCGGAGGCGGGCCATCGAACACCAGCATCGTGCTCCAACACGGGCTCATCGTGACCTGTTCAAGCGACGATTGCACGCTGGCGCCTTCATGGCCGGGCATGGAGCGCAGCAGCGCGACCGCCTGCGGTGCAGGAACAGCAAGCAGCACCATGTCGGCATCGATTACCTCTCCATTCGCGCTGGCAACGCGCCAGCCGTTGGCGGTCCGATCCAGCGACGCCACCTGAAAGCCGGTGCGAAGCTGGAGGTCTGCTGCCAGATGCTTGGGCCACGCATTCATCGCGGGTACACCGACGAGCTCCCCATCGCGGTGACGTAGCACCCTGTCGTCCTCCCAGGACGCGACGTAGGGTACAAGGCGCGCGTCGCCCAGCACAACAGACGGCGCCCCGTGATCGAAGCGCCAATCGCCTTCGCGTCTCGTGCTGAGACGCCCGCCGACGCCGCGGCTCTTGTCCAGCACCGTGACGGCCACGCCATGATCCTGCAGCGTGCGCGCACACGCCAAGCCCGCGACACCGGCGCCGATCACGACCACACGCGGCGATGACGCCGTGCGGGCTCGCGTGACATGCTGCTGCCATCGCGTGAGATCAAGCCGCTTGGCGTGGTCTCGCGTTGGACGAGGGCGCACCGTTCCAAGCACCGGGACGGGTGGCGTGAACGGACGATCGAATTGGCCGAGGCACCACAGGAGGCCCCCGTACGACGCCGGGTCCCGCCCGTCGAGGGCATAGCGGTGATTGAGGTCGACGAGGCGGTCCCATGCCTCGTCAGCGTTCCGGCTCCATCCGACGAGTGCCTTGCCCCAGGTCATGCGCACATTGTTGTGCAGCTCGCCGTGCCGGAGCAGCGACTGTTGGGCAGCATCCCAGAGCGCGTCGCCAGAGCGTCCGCGGCTCAGCGCTTCCCACGTGGTGGTGGGGCGCGCATCCCGTTCGTGCTCGCGCAACGTCGCGAGGGCCCACGCCGGGACTGCGTCCAAGGTGGTCGGCGCGTCATGCCAGAAGCAGAACGCATACGCCAACTCCCGCCAGATGAGCAGTTCGTCGAGAAACTTCTCCGGGCCATCACCAGGCATCGCGGCGCATTCGCGCGCGAGACGCAGCGGGGACACCATCCCGTAGTGCAAATAGGCCGACATGCGACTGACGCCATGCCGGTTGGGGTCGTTGCGGTCCGCCGCGTAGCGCGCGAGTCGTCCATTGTGCTTGAACTGTTCCCAGCGCGCGTAGCCCGCCACGCTCCCACCGGGGGTATCCGGAACGGGGGCGACGCCGTGGTCGATGCGGCACGTTGCCACCAACGTGGGGAGATGCGCGGTCGAAAGGTCGACAGGCTCGAATGGCAGTGCGTCAGGAACGAAGCAGCCGGTGGTCGGCGCGACGTCGGTCCACGACCGCGTCACACGCTCGTCGCGCAGTCGAGCCGTCGCATCCCGATAGCCAAAGGCGCGGGTATGCGCGGTGCCCACGAGCGGCATCGGGACGACACACGCGGTGTCCACGCTCCAGACGGGGCAGGGGGCTGAATCGGCAAGCGAATCCGTCAACCAGTCGAGCGGCGGCGCTGGGAAGGTTTCCGTGACCACCAACGCGGCCCGTTCGGCGAGCGAGGCGAGCGCCTTGGTGCGGTGTCCCGGCCGCTCAAGGTGGAACGCGTAACCGATACCGCGCGCGGCGCACTCGGCCTGCACATCGCGGGCCCCTTCGAGAATGAAGGTGTGATGACGATCGGACGCGTACGGGTACTGTTCCGATAGCGCGTGGTACACGAAGACCGGAAGGCCGAGTCGCGCACCAACCGTGTGCGCGACATCAAGCGCGGGATTCTCGTGCGCGCGCACCGCGGTGCGCATCCAATACAGGACGAACGAACCAGCCGCGATCGGCCGATTCGCTGGGGAATGCACCGTGGTCCGTTCGGCGAGGTGCGTCGGAAGCGTGTTGAGACTCATCACGCGGCACAACGCCGGGGGCAGGTTCCCAGTGCCCGCCCCGCGACCCTGAGCCGTCTAGCGGCGGATAATGGCGCCGCCCTTCATGACGAAACGCACGGCACGCAGCGTCTGGATGTCGCGCGTCGGGTCACCGGTCACCGCCACGAGATCGGCGAGCAGTCCCGGCGCAATGCGACCGAATTCCTGCTCCCGATGCAGGAGGCGTGCGTTCACGCTCGTCGCGGCACGGAGCGCGTCGACGGGCTTCATCCCGTACTCCACCATCAGCTCGAGCTCCAAGGCGTTCGTGCCGTGCGTAAAGACGCCCACATCGCTGCCGTTACAGATCGTGACCCCGGACGCCAGAGCCGCCTTGAACATGCGTTTCTTCTGCACCACCGCCGCCGGATCCGCGTCGACGCCTTTCTTCCATCCGCGATAGCGGGACGTGCTTTCAGTCGCGGACAACGTGGGGCAGAACCCCACGCCGCGCTGCTTCATCAGTTCGAACAGCTCCGGCGTCGCCGCATCACCGTGTTCGATCCCTTCGACGCCCGCCAGGATTGCGCGACGCATCCCTTCTTCGGTGCTGGCGTGCGCCACAACCGGCCGGCCACTGGAGGCGGCGGTGCGGACGATGGCCGCCCATTCGTCGCCATTGAACGTCGGACGCGCCTCGCCACGCGGCCCCCAGCGGTAGTCCGCGTAGATCTTCACCCAATCGGCCCCATGACCGATCTGGTCGCGTACCGCCCGGGTGACTCCCTCCACGCCATCCGCCTCTTCGGCACCCTGCGGAATGCCGATCTCCGAACCGAATCCCTTCGGTCCGTACGATCCGGTGGCGACGAGCGCCTTGGTCGTCACGAAGAGGCGCGGTCCCGGGATGATCCCCTGATCCACCGCATCGCGTAGCCCGACATCTGCCCAGCCGGCGCCTTCCGTGCCCAGATCGCGCAGCACCGTGAACCCCGCGTCCAGCGTCGCCTTGAGATGATTGACGGCACGAGCGGTGCGCAGCGATAACGATTCGCGCAGCACCTGATCATTCCACGGCGTCTCATCGTACGGGTGCAGCAGCACATGGCTGTGCAAATCACTGAGCCCCGGCAGCAGCGTCGTCCCCGGAAGCGTGATCCGCTCGACCTGTCCTCCCGCACTGATTGTGGCCAGCGGACCTGCGGCCGCGATCCGTTCCCCCTGGACGAGCACCCCCCATCCCTTGTGCAGCGTGTCGGTGATGCCATCGAACACCGCGTCAGGCACGAGCAAAACGCTGCGCGGGGTCGACGCACGTGACGTCTGGGCGGCCAGTTCCTGGGCCGAGAGCAGCAGGGGTAGCGCCAACAGCGCGCACGGGCGAAGGAGGCGACGCACTGGCAAGAAGAACCGGGTCATGGCGATGCCTCAGTGACGGTTGGTAGGAAACTCACCGGTGGATTCCGACGTGGGGACAATGCCGGCGACGCCCCCTGACACCACGAAAGCCATGGCATCGGAACTGGCCACATCGAGCGGCTCGATCTGTGCGGTATCCACGACGTACACCTGACCGGCGACGCTGTAGGAGAACGGGCAATAGACCGCGACCTGCCCCGGTAACCCCACGTGCGCCAGCGATTCCTGCGTGACGAAGCCGATTGCGCGCACTTTGCCATCCGGGGTGAGCGTCACGAGCACCGGGCGGTCGAACCGGCGCTTTTCCCCCACGAACGCGTTCAACAGGTCCTTGGTTGACCCGTACAGCAGGCGCACCAGCGGCAGGCGGTTCATGATGCCTTCCATGACCCCCACCGCCGAGCGGGTCAGGATGCTGGACCCGAGAAAGCCGACCACCGTGATGATGGCGAGGGTGGCAACAAACCCCGCGCCCGGCACGGGGAGCCCCAGCCAGCCATCCACGCGGGTGAAGACCACCCAGCACACCCACACCGTCACCGCCAGGGGGGTCAACAGCACAAGCCCCTGCGCGAAGTAGCCCAGCACCCGTTTCATCGCGGTCCTCACGCCGCCGTGGCGGCGCAGTTAGTCTATTCGGCACGAAGGGAACGAGAGGAAGTTGTCTGCGAAACCACCCGCCGACCAGTCCGTTCCCGTGATGCCTCACGTCTCGCTCCCACTGTCACGATGCGATCGTTCGTGTTGACCGTCCCGGTGGCCCTCGGCATCGCTGGTGCCGCGCTCCCGCTGCACGCGCAGGCGCCCAACGCGCCGGCCAATCCCTTCACGTCGGTATCGCGATGGACCCCGCCGGCTTCGCCCGCGGGCAAGAAGCCCATCACGCAGGATACCTACGACGAGTGGCGGACCATTTCCGGGGCCTCGCTCTCGAATGACGGCGCCTGGGCCGTCTATACCGTCAGCCCTGTAGTCGGCGAAGGGGAGCTGATCGCGCGCGCGACCAGCGGCCCAGCGGAGTACAAGGCGCCGCGCGGCTTCACCGGGCGTCCGCAATTGCAGCCGTCCGCCGATTCGGCGGCCCAATTCAGCGCCGCGCCGGCGCAGATCAGCGCGAACTCGCGCCACGTCGTGTTTACGATCTATCCGTCGCGTGCCGAGGTGGAGCGGGCACGCGCCCGCCGTGGGACCCCGGCGCCGCGTTCCGCCATGGGCATTCTCTCGCTTGCCGACGGCAATGTGACGCGCATGAATGCCGTACGCAGCTTCCGGCTCGCGCGCCAAGGCGGGCGATTCCTTGCGTATCAGCTCGAGGACACCACCACCGCGGCACGTCCCGCCCAGAATGGTGCCGCCGCGGGGCCGCGACGCGACAATGGCACGACGCTCGTGCTGCGTGATCTCGGATCGGGCCAGGAGACCCGCGTCGAGGGGGTCACCGCATTTGCCTTCGATGAGCAGGAGCAGTGGTTGGGCTATACCGTCACGACGCGCGACGGCGCCGGCAATGGCGCGTTCGTTCGCCATCTGGCGAGCGGCACCGTCACGCCGCTGTTGACGGGGGCCGCGACCTATCGCGGCTTCACCTTCGACCGCGCCGGCAAGCAGGTCGCGTTCGTCTCCGATGTGGGGGACTCGACGCCGAAGCCGCGCATGGCGGTCTATCATGCGTCGCTGGTGCCCGCGAAGGGGAAGCCGATGGTGGCGCGTCGGATCGTCGCCGCCTCGGAGGCCCCGCAGGGGATGCTGATCGCCGACCGCGCGCCGATCAGCTTCACGCGGGATGGGTCCGCGCTGCTCTTTGCCCTGGGCAATCTGCCCAAGGATTCGATCCCCGCCGACTCCCTCGTGGACAAGGCGATCTATGATCTGTGGCACTGGAAGGATGCGCAGATCATGCCGCAGCAGAAGGTCAGCGCCAATCGCGACCGCAATCGTACCTACACGGCCCTCTACACCGTGGCGACGGGGAAGTGGACGCCGCTGGCCAATGACAGCCTCCGCGTCATCGTCAGCAACGATGGCAAGCGGGTGCTCGCGCTCAACAGCCTCGAATACGCGATCCCGCAGTTTTGGGGCGAGGGCGCAACGGATGCCTACCTGATCGATCCATCCACCGGAGCCCGGACCCTCATCGCGCGCAAGCTCGATGGCACGCCGCAGCTGTCTCCGGGCGGGCAATACGTCATCTGGTTCCAGGATAACCGCTGGATGGCGTATGCCGTGTCGACAGGGCGTACGGTAGCGCTCACCGAGAAGCTCCCCGTGCAGTTCCAGGACGAAGAGTTCGACTCCCCTGACGTGCCACCCCCGTACGGCCTCGGCGGCTGGACGGCGGGTGATCAGCGCGTGCTGGTCTATGATCGCTTCGACATCTGGGAAGTGGATCCGTCGGGCGTGGCCCCGGCGCGCAATCTCACCGACGGGGAAGGGCGCAAGCTGGGCATGACCTTCCGTGTCGTCGATCTCGATCGGGAAGACCCGTATCTCGACACGAAGACGCCGCTGTTGCTGCGCGCGGTCGATACGACGACCAAGGCCACCGGCTTCTGGCGTGATCGGATTGGTGCGGCGGCGGCGCCGGAAAAGATTCTGATGGGAGACCGTAACTACAATGGGCTGCAGAAAGCGCGGGATGCCGAGCAGTATCTGCTGACGCAGAGCACGTATCGCGAGTTCCCCGATCTTTGGACCGGCACCGCCATCGCTTCGACCACGAAGATCTCCAACGCCAATCCGCAGGAGGCGCAGTATCCCCGTGGGACGGTGGAACTCGTCTCCTGGCTCAATACTGATGGCCGTCCGCTGCGTGGGCTGCTGTTCAAGCCGGAGAACTTCGATCCGTCGACGCAGTATCCGATGGTGGTCTACTACTACGAGAAGCTGACGGACGGCCTGCACAATTACGTCGCGCCAACCGGGCGCAACGTCGTGAACCCCCTCGTCTACAACAGCCTCGGCTACCTCGTTTTCATGCCCGACATCGTCTACACCGATGGCGAGCCGGGGCCGAGTGCGGCGAAGTCGATCATTCCGGGTGTGCAGTCGCTGATCGCGAAAGGCTTCGTGGATGCGAAGCGTCTTGGAATCACGGGGCAGTCGTGGGGCGGCTATCAGACTGGCTACTTGATCACGGTTACCAATATGTTCGCCGCGGCCGTACCGAATGCGACGGTGGTGAACATGACCAGCGCCTATGGTGGCATCCGGTGGCAGTCCGGGCTGGCGCGCACCTTCCAGTACGAGCATACCCAGAGCCGCATCGGCGGATCACTGTGGCAGTACCCGGAGCGGTTCATCGCCAACTCGCCGTTGTTCACGCTCGACAAGGTGCAGACGCCGGTCCTGTTCATGGCCAACGACAACGACGGGGCCGTTCCCTGGTATCAGGGGATCGAGTTCTACGTCGCCATGCGCCGCCTTCAGAAGGAGGCGTACATGGTGGTCTACAACGGGGACGAGCATAATCCGACCAAGCGCGCCAATCAGAAGGACATCGATCGCAAGATGCAGGAATTCTTCGCGGTGAAACTTCTGGGGGCCGAACCCCCGTCATGGATGGTGAAGGGGATCCCATTCCTCGAGAAGGGACGGGATCAGGTGAAGATGACCACGGAATCCGCCGGTACGACGCCGGCGCGTCAGACAGGAGGACGCTAAGATGGCCGCAGACGAAATCGATTATCAGATCATTGGCGATGACCTACAGGCGGTGATCGTCACGCTCGATCCCGGCGAGGCCGTCTTCGCGGAAGCGGGCGCGATGATGTACATGCGCGAAGGCATCACGATGGCGACGACCCTCGATCCCAATTCGCGGAGCGGGGGGTTGTTCGACAAGCTGATCGGCGCCGGTAAGCGCGTGCTCGCGGGAGATTCCTTCTTCGTAACGCTCTTCGGCAACAGCGGCGCCAAGCGCGCCGATGTAGCCTTCGCCGCCCCGTATCCCGGGCGCATTGTGCCACTCAATCTGCGTGACTGGGGTGGGACCGTGATGGCGCAGAAGGACAGCTTCCTGTGCGCGGCGCGCGGGATCGATATCTCGGTGGCATTCACGCGCCGCATCGGCGCCGGGTTCTTTGGCGGCGAAGGCTTCATCCTGCAGAAGTTGCAGGGGGACGGCCTCGCGTTCCTGCACGCATCGGGCACGCTCCACGCCATTGATCTCGCCCCCGGCGAAAAGCTGCGCGTCGACACTGGCTGTCTGGTCGCCTTCCAGCCGTCTGTCGACTACGACATTCAGACGGTCCCCGGCATCAAGACGGCCCTCTTCGGCGGTGAGGGGCTGTTCTTCGTCCAGTTGACCGGGCCCGGACGGGTCATCCTGCAGACGTTGCCGTTCTCGCGCCTCGCCGATCGCATCATCGCGGCGGCGCCGCGCGCGGGAGGCCGGTCGCGTGAGGAAGGATCGGTCCTTGGCGGGCTGGGCGCGCTCCTCGACGGGGACAACTGATTCACGCAGTACCGCCTGACACAGGCACGTCACAATTCTGACGGTTCGCGCTGGCGGCTCCCTCCGCTGGCGCGAACCGTCTACCTTTACGCCCCTATGGCTACCCGAACCCTCTCCGTCGACACCACGACCGCTCCGGCCCCCGCGGCCGCCTGGACCATCGAAGCGGCCCGCGCTCTCTACAATGTGGAAGGGTGGGGGGCGGGCTACTTCGATATCAATGAGCAAGGGTGCGTGGTCGCGCGTCCTGATCCGGAGCGCCCGGACGTCGCGCTGAATCTCCGGGATCTGGCCCGCGATCTGGAGGAGCAGGGGATCCAGCTGCCGATCCTGCTGCGGTTTTCGGACATCCTGCGCTCGCGTATCGAAACGCTCAGCGAGCGCTTCGATGCCGCGATCAAGGAGTTCGACTACACGGGCGGGTACACCACGGTCTATCCGATCAAGGTGAACCAGCAGCGCCATGTTGTCGAAGAGATTGTCCAGTTCGGCAAGCGGCACGGCGTCGGGTTGGAATGCGGCTCAAAGCCGGAATTGCAGGCGGTCCTGGGGCTCAGCGAGACCACCGAGCATTTGATCGTCTGCAACGGCTACAAGGATCACGAGTTCATGCGGCTCGCCCTCATGGGGCAGAAGCTCGGACATCGCGTGTTCATCGTCCTCGAGCAGGTCAGCGAGCTTGACGTGCTGCTCGAGGTGGCCGAAGAATTGGGCGTGACGCCGACGTGCGGCGTGCGCATCAAGCTCGCCAGCGAAGGCGCGGGGCGCTGGGCTCAGAGCGGCGGCGAGAAAAGCAAGTTCGGACTCAGCTCGGCCGAGCTGATCAAGCTGATCGATAAGCTGTCGGCGGCGAACCGCCTCGATACGCTCAAGCTCATTCATTTCCACCTCGGCAGCCAGATCACCGACATCCGCTTCATCAAGTCGGGGCTGCAGGAGGTCGCGCGCTTCTATCTCGAGCTGCGCGCACTCGGCGTGGACATCACGCATGTGGATGTGGGCGGCGGGCTCGGGATCGACTACGACGGCACCAACTCGACCAACAACGCGAGCGTCAACTATTCGCTGCAGGAGTACGCGAACGACGTGATCTACACGATCGCGGAGGCGTGCCGCGAGGCCGAGTTGCCGATGCCGCACATCATTTCGGAGTCGGGACGCGCCCTCACGGCGCACCATGCGCTGCTGCTGCTCAAGGTCATCGACGTGGAGTCACAGGCCGAACAGCCGGTGCCGGCGCTCGACGATGAGGATCATTCGCTCCTCCACGAGATGTACGAGGATTGGCGGACGCTTACCGAGCGTCTCGCGAAGCCGCGCAAGGTGCTGGAGGTGTTCCATGATGCGTCCTTCGATAAGGAGCGCGCACGGCAGTACTTCAATTCCGGCGTCCTGAACCTGCGTGGGTTGGCGAAGGCTGAAGTGCTCTGGCTGGCGTCGATGAACGCGATCTATCGGATTGCGAAGGCTGATCCCGATACGTACGAGGATATCCTCCCCGAGTTGGAATCCGCCCTCGTCGATCGGTATTTCTGCAATTTCTCGCTCTTCCAGTCGTTGCCGGACAGCTGGGCCATCGACCAGCTCTTCCCGATCATGCCGATCCATCGGCTGGATGAGGAGCCGGTACGCCGTGGGACATTGCAGGATGTGACCTGCGACTCCGACGGCAAGATCGATCGCTTCGTCGGTGATAAGTCGGGGCGGCCAAGCCTCGAGCTGCATGAGTTCCGCGACGGCGAGGACTACATGCTGGGCATCTTCCTCACGGGGGCCTATCAGGAGATCCTCGGCGACCTGCACAACCTGTTCGGCGACACCAACGCCGTGCACGTGCGCTTGACTCAGGAAGGTAGCTATGAAATCACCGATCTGGTCGAAGGCGATACGGTGACGGAGGTCCTGAACTACGTCCAGTTCGGTGCCTCGCAGCTGCTCGCCACTTTCCGTCGGAAGGTCAATGCAGCGAAGGGGATTCCTCGGGAGGAAGCCAATGGCTTCATCGCCGACTTCGTGGCGGGACTCGAAGGCTACACGTATCTGGAAGGCGAAGCGGCACGCTGACCGTTTGCTTGCGTCGGACTGGTCCCGCGCGCAATCTCTCCGGCGCGCGGCCGTTCCGGTCGTAGCGCCTGCCACTTGATGGATTCCATGATGCCATTCGACGCGAAGCTGCTCCTCTTGGGCGGATTGGCCCTTGTCACCGTCTATCACCTCGTCTCGCTCATTCGCGGCCTGCCGAAGGTTGGCTCTGTGAAGCCGACGCCGGGGCTCATCATGACCGGGGTGATTACCGACTTCCTCGACACGCTGGGCATCGGGTCGTTCGCGACCACGACGACGATCTTCCGCGCCACGAAGTGGGTGAAGGACGCCGTCATTCCAGGCACGCTCAATGCCGGGCACGCTTTGGCGACGCTCACGCAGGCGTTCATCTACACGCAGGTCGTCGAAGTCGAACCCGTGACCCTCGTCGGCATGATCGCCGTGGCGGTGTTGGGATCGTGGGTTGGGGCAGGGCTCGTCGCGAAATGGCCCACGCAGCGGATTCAGTTCGGCATGGGTATCTGCCTCGCCGGTGCTGCGGCGCTGACGGCGGCACAGGCCGCCGGGGTGCTGCCGGGGGGCGGGGAGGCGATCGGGGTCACCGGTGTGAAGCTCGGGATCGCGCTCACGGGCAATTTCATTCTCGGCATTTTGATGACGATGGGTATCGGGCTGTACGGCCCATGCCTGCTCCTCGTCAGTGTGCTCGGCATGAACCCCGCAGCGGGCTTCCCGATCATGATGGGATCATGCGCGTTCCTGATGCCCTTCGCCGGTGATCGATTCATTCGCATGGGGAAGGTCGATCCGCGCGCCATCGTCAGCATCATCATCGGCGGTGTTCCCGCTGTCTTTGTCGCCGCCTTCATCGTGAAATCCTTGCCGCTTACGGCGCTCCGTTGGCTCGTCGTGTTGGTGGTTCTGTACACGGCGACTACCCTGCTGCTGAGCGCGCGTCGACCGGTTGAAGTGGCCGACGCCTGATCGGCAGCTCGGTACCTGTGGATACACGGAGGGCCCGCACCATCCTGGTGCGGGCCCTCCGTCGTTGTTCCGCGCTGGTTTACTTGCCGTAGCGCTTCGCGACTTCTGCCCAGCTCACCACGTTCCAGAACGCCCCGAGATAATCCGCGCGACGGTTCTGATACTTCAGGTAGTACGCATGCTCCCAGACGTCCACGCCGAGCAGCGCATGCTTGCCTTCCATGAGCGGGTTGTCCTGGTTCGGCGTGCTCATGATCGACAGCGCGCCGCTCGCGTCGCTCACCAGCCAGGCCCAACCGGAGCCGAAACGGCCCATGCCGGCCGCCTGAAACTGCTCCTTGAACGTGGCGAACGAGCCGAACGTCTTCGTGATCGCCTCGCCGAGCGCACCCGTCGGCTCACCGCCGGCATTCGGCGCCATCAGCTGCCAGAAGAGCGAGTGATTCCAGTGCCCACCGCCGTTGTTGCGGACGGCCGTACGGACCGCTTCCGGCACCTCGTTGATCTTGCGGCACAGGTCATCCAGCGACCATGACGCGATCTCGGGGGCCTTTTCGATGGCCGCATTCAGGTTCGTGACGTAGGCCTGATGATGCTTGCCATGATGAATCGTCATCGTCTGTGCATCGATATGCGGCTCGAGCGCTTCGGGCGCGTACGGCAGCGGCGGCAACGTGTGGGCCATGAGGAGTATCCGGAAAATGAGTGAAGGAAGATGAATCGAATGAACGAACGATCAGGCGGACCGTGCCTTCGCCTGGCGTTCGCGCCACCAGGCGATGAGGCCAGGGAGAATCGACAGGAACACCACAAGGAGAATGATCTTCTCGACGTGCTTGGCTACCCCCGGCACGGTACGGGCCAACACCCAGCCGGTCAGGAGCATGCTCCAGATCCAGAGCACGCCACCGACCACGTTGTACATCACGAAACGGCGATACGCCATCTGCCCCACGCCGGCGACGACCGGGGCGAACGTCCTCACGATCGGCATGAAGCGCGCGATGATGATCGTCTTGCCGCCGTGCTTGTCGTAGAACGCCTGAGCCCGCAGCAGATGATCCCGATGGAAAAAGAGGGAATCCTCACGGCGGAAGATCCGAGGACCAGTGGTCTTTCCGACATGGTAGCCGACGGTGTCGCCAACAATGGCCGCAACCATCAGGATCGCCCCGAGCAGCCAGACATTCAGGCCGAAACTCGGATCGGCGGCCAGCAGCCCCGCGGTGACGAGCAGGGAATCGCCGGGGAGGAAGAACCCCACCAGGAGTCCCGTCTCCGCGAAGATGATGGCCGTAAGCCCCACATAGCCGGCCCATTGGACCAGCGCCGGCAGGTCCCGCAGCCGGTCGAAGAATTCGCTGAGTAGTTCCACGCGGGGAAAGGTCGAGGGCGCCCGCCGCATGGTCAACGGGGGGCGGCAAATCCATGCTGGCGGTCGTAGCTTCCCCTCGTGGCTCCTTCCTCCGAACCCGTGCAACGCGACGCGTCTCGGCCCTCCCGGTTGCGGGTTGCCGTGGTGTCGCACACGCACTGGGATCGTGAGTGGTACCACCCCGCCGAGCGGTTTCGGCAGCGGTTGGTGGCGCTGGTGGACGCCATCCTGGACCATCCCGGGCCCGTGCCGTTCCTGCTCGATGGGCAGGCCATCGTGCTCGATGATTATCTGCGGGTGCGGCCGGAGGCGTTCACGCGTCTGGCCGATGCCCTGCAGCGCGGCGTTATCGAAGCCGGGCCGTGGTATGTGCTCGCCGACAATCAGATCCCTGGCGGCGAGGCGTTGATCCGCAATCTCGAGGCGGGGCGGCGAATGATGCACCGTTTCGGTGCGGTGGCTCCCGCCGTACTCTATTGCCCGGACACCTTCGGCCATCCGGCCGCGATGCCACTCCTCGCTCACGGGTTCGGGCTGCCGGTGGCCGTCGCGTGGCGCGGGATCGGTGGCGTCGGGCATCCCACGCAGGACGCCTTCGTGTGGGTGGCCCCATCGGGTGAGCGGGTCGTGGTACACCATCTGCCACCGGACGGATACGAATTCGGGAGCGCTCTGCCGCTGGATGAAGCCGCGGTGCGAGCGCGATGGGCGAGACTCCAGGCGCAGCTTGAGCAGCGATCGGCGACGGGGATCGTCTTGCTGCTCAACGGGGCCGATCATCATGCGCGACAACCGGATCTTGAGCGGCGCCTCGCCATGCTCGCGGAGGTGGCGGCGCCCGAGGCGGAGGTCGTGCCACAATCGCTGACTCAGTGGGGCGAGGCATTCGCCACCGCGGCGCAACAGACAGCCTTGCCGGTCGTGACCGGGGCACTGCGCAACAGTTACGGCTACACGTGGACGCTCTCCGGCACTCTGGCCACCCGGGCGCATCAAAAGCGGACGAACGCGATCCTCGAGCGGACACTCCTGCGTGACGTCGAGCCATGGCTCGCCTTGCTTCGGCTGCAGCGGACGACCTTAAGCGTTCCGGATACCGCTGCACGGGTCAAGATGGCGCAACTGCCGGCCCTGCTGCATCGCGCGTGGGAGGATCTCCTCGCGACCCATCCGCATGACACCCTGTGTGGGTGCTCGGTCGATGCCGTCGCGCGTGCGATGACCCAGCGTCAGGAAGCGGTCCACGCGCAGCTTCCTGGCCTCAGAGAGTCCGCGTTGCAGGGGCTGTTGCGCCACGACCCCGTCGCCGCACGGGAACGCGCGGTGCGGCGTGAGGGCGCGCCCGTTGTCATCCGAAACCGGACTGCGCGCCCTCGTCACGGTATCGCACGCGTGGTCGTGATGGACACGCTGGCAGATGTCGCCGTCGGCCCCGGCAGCGCCGCTAACGCGTCACCAAACGCCGCGCCCCCAGCGACGGCCCAATGGATCCATTCCGGATGGATCACGCAGGAGCTTGGCACCCGCATCACGTATCACCGACGGGAATCATCCCAGCACTACCCGGATAACGATCTGGTAGTCGAACGACAGCTCCTGACCTGGTCGCCTCCCGTGGACGCGTTCGGGCTGCGCGTGATGTCGCTGGAGGCGCCGCCGCCGCAGGCCGCATCGTGGACTCCGGTCTCCGTCCGCATCGATGGCGAGCAGATCCTGTGCGCCAACGACCATCTCACGGTGAGAGTCGAGCACGCCGAGACGAGCCCCACGGTCACCATCATTGCCGGGGATCGGCGCATCGACGACGCCTGCTGGATTGAGACCCGTCCTGACGCCGGCGACAGCTACACCCCGGCGCCACGAGGGGTCGCCACCCGGTTACGCGCGGTGCGTGCATGGGTCACGCACCGGGGACCACTGCGGTCCACCGTCCGTATAGCGTGGCGTGCCGCCGATGCATCGCGAACGGTCGGTCCACGGGGAGACATTCGCGTGGTGACGGATCTGGAGATCGACGCCGAATCGCCCGTCGTGCGCTGTCGCATGCGTGGAACGAATCGGCGCATCGATCATCGGCTGCAATTCGTGTGGCGTACCGATCAATCGGAACACGCCACCGTCACGGCTGATGCGGCGTTCGGGCCGGTTGTTCGTGAACCCATCACGCTGCCGGTGGACACCCACGAATCGGTACCGCCTGGCATGCCGATACATCGCTGGCTGTGTACGTCCGAACAGGGGCGCGCCGCCACACTGCTCAGCGACGGCTTGGCGGAAGCGGAGCCTGCGCCCCATCGGCTTGCGCTCACCCTGCTGCGTTCCACCGGTGCACTATCGCGGAACGATCTCCCCGAACGACCCGGACATGCGGGTTGGCCGGCCGCGATACCCGAGGCCCAGTGTCTGGGGGCGTTTCGCGCGGTATGCGGACTCATGCTGCACAAGGCTGCCGCCGATGGTGCGGTGGACGGCGCGGCGCTTGAGGCGATCAGCGCCGCCGCTGACGATCTGCTCGCGCCGCTGGTGGGAGCATCCTGGCGCGATCTCACCACGGACATCCACGAGGTCTCAGGGATCGCGCTCACCGGTCGAGGACTCGAAGTCTCAGCGATCACACTCTCTGCGGTGGACCCGTCGGCTATTCTCCTGCGTGCCGTAAACCTCGCCAGCGAACCGGCGGACGGCACGTGGACGATGCCGGACGATGGCCCGTGGGACATAACCCCCTGTCGCTTCGACGAAACGCCGATCGGCGCGACCGAGCAGCGACGAGGGACGATCCCGTTTCGTGCGTCAGCGCGTGGTGTCGTGACGTTGCGCGTTCAGCGCGCGCGCGCTGAGTCCGTCGCCGACGAAGGTCGAGGCTAACACCGTCAGCAGCAGCGCGGCGCCCGGCACGAGTGCGATCCACGGCGCAACCAGCAACCACTCCCGCCCGCCGGCAATCATGTTGCCCCAACTCGCGGCGGGCGGCTGCACCCCCAGCCCCAGGAACGACAGACCGCTTTCGAGCAGGATGGCGTTGCCGACCCCCAACGTCATGCCGACCGTGGCGCTGCCCACGGCATTCGGAAGCGCATGCCGCCAGAGGGTCCGCCAAGCCGGCACGCCAAGCGCCTGCGCGCTTTCGATGTACGGCAGGCGTCGCACCAGCAGGATCTCCGCGCGCACCAGCCGCATGATCGACATCCATCCGGTGCTCCCCAGGACGAGGATGACCGTCATCAGCCCAGGGCCCCATAGGGCGGCAATCACGAGGAGCAAGACCAGACGCGGGATCGCCAGCAACGCGTCCGACAATGCCGTGATGACGCGATCAACGACGCCCCCCAGCCATCCAGCGACGGCGCCGAGCACGATTCCCACCGCACCGGACAGGAGCGTGCCGACGATACCAACGAACAGCGAAATACGCGCCCCGATCCACACCCGGATGCCGAGATCACGACCGAAGGCATCGGTGCCGAACAGGTGCCACTGTCCGCCCGGATCGCGTGACAGCGGCGGCAACAGACGCGTGGACAGCACGTCGCCAATGTCGGTGAGCGACGCCGGCGCAAAGAACGGGACCACCAACGCACCGACCACCAACAACAGCAGCGTGAGCACCCCGATGCGGTAGGTCACGCGACGGCATCTCGACGGCGGGGGTCAAGCCACGGGAGCAGCAGATCCGCCAGCAGGTTCGACATGATCACCGCGGTGGCGTATACAACCGTCAACGCCAGCACCACCGGATAATCGCGGCTGGCGATCGCGCTCAGCATCAAACGACCCAGCCCGGGCCACGCGAAGATCTGCTCCGCGAACACCGAACCGGCGAGAATGCCTGGGAGCGTCAGACCAAACAGCACCACGAGCGGCGCAACGGCGGGCTGGAGGAGGTAGCGCCATATGAGCGCCGACGTGGGAAGGCCGCGCCCCGTGGCGGCCAGGACAAACGGCGACCCCACGGTCTCACGAAGGGCGGACCTCGCATAGCGCGCCACGCCCGCCAAGCCAGGCACCGTCAGGACCACCAGGGGGAGGACGGCATGGCGCCACCGGTCCATCCACTCGATGGCATCCCCGTTTGCCGAAGGGCTGCGCATGCCGAACGCCGGCAATCGCAACCAGTCAGGGAGGCCAAGCGATGCGGCCCCCGACGTGAAGACGGCAATGAGCGCGAGCGCAAGCCAGAAACTTGGCGTCGCATAGGCCGCGGTCAGTACGATGGTGATCAGGGAATCCGTCGCGCCGCGCCGGAGCCAGATGGCCTGCAGGAGTCCGATCACCGTGCCGATGACGAAACTCAGCAGGAGGGAGACGCCACCGAGAAACAGCGAGATCGGCAG